>Ga0210059_1002256_pt1 | contig 30009 bp, 24 predicted proteins | sample Ectturendosymbi2_FD_188042 | JGI IMG/M metagenome (GOLD analysis project Ga0210059, IMG submission 188042) | Ecteinascidia turbinata endosymbiont from Florida, USA - Sample 2 (SPAdes) (version 2) | ecosystem: Host-associated > Tunicates > Ascidians > Unclassified | place: Key West, Florida...
TGGTGAATCACATAATCAACGCAACACCACCCCAGAGCTTGCAACAACATCCCCTCCCTTTTACAACGAACCGCACCGATCGCACGTTCTTTGTGTGAAGGCTGAACCCCGCACGACCTCCACATCCTGGTCACAGTACCATTTTGTTGCGATCGGACATCCCGAGCAACATGTGCGCAAAGCTTCGCACCGTGGCAGCAAGCAACAATAGAGATCATGCTCGCAATCTCTCTTACTATTGCTTGCTCGCGTTACATATATAATGGTGTTATTCTTCACGCACATGCCGTTCATGGTGAATCACATAATCAACGCAACACCACCCCAGAGCTTGCAACAACATCCCCTCCCTTTTACAACGAACCGCACCGATCGCACGTTCTTTGTGTGAAGGCTGAACCCCGCACGACCTCCACATCCTGGTCACAGTACCATTTTGTTGCGATCGGACATCCCGAGCAACATGTGCGCAAAGCTTCGCACCGTGGCAGCAAGCAACAATAGAGATCATGCTCGCAATCTCTCTTACTATTGCTTGCTTGCGCTACATATATTATGGTGTTATTTTTCACGCACATCCCGTTCGTGGTGGATCACACAATCAACGCAACGCCACCGGAGATGTTGCAACATTACACATGAAGGCTCACAGAAGTCTTCCACAAAAATCTGGCCACGGTTATTAAAACAGGAATATTGATTTCGCTCAAATGAGCATCGTCAGTTCCACAGAATAAAAAAGTAAAAGCGTAAAATCTTGTTCAAATAGATTTATTTGAATAAGATTTTACGCTTTTATTTGAATAAGATTTTACGCTTTTACTTTTTTATTTTGTGGAACTGACGATGCTTTTTTGTGCGAAATTAATATTCCTGTTTTAATAACCATGGACAGATTTTTGTGGAAGACTTCTGTGAGCCTTCGTGTGTAACGTTCTGATATGGAACAACTATCGCCACAGCATGCACGATCGAGCCTTTCTGGTGGTCAGGCAGATTCTGAAAGAACTCAGTTCAATACTAGAGTAAGAAAACAATCTTTAGTATGGAATGATGTGTAGAGCAGTTTTTGTTAACAAATATCATGACTGACAAAATGTTCACAGTGAGGTAAGACGTTCTGTGGCTGTAAAGCCTGTTTCACCGTACTTTTTTCATTATTCTTGTGGTCATGGCTGAAGCTTGTTCTTGCAGACTGTGTAGGTTAAGTACAATAGCTGAAATGTCTTGTCTTACGTAAAAGGTGTTTGCTGTAGTGCACTATGGTTTTATTGTGCTCAAGTAGGACGGTGAGAAATGCATTAAGTTATACATCTGCCATGCTATTGAAATTCAGAAATATACCCCTTACTTTCAGATTCCTGAAGTCATAACTGAGCTGAACGTGAACAAATCCGACTTTAAAGTTCCAAACATTGTGCATTTTGTTTACATCGGCTGTCTTCATGTTCGCATAGACCACTATCAGGCGTAAGTACCCAATGCATCGGCTACAAATGGCTAAGTTAAGCTTTCGGAAGTTGCACCTTGCAATATCAGGGTTGAACTTCCCACTTCTTCTCTGTCAAACTTACTCAGTGACAACTGACGGTCATTCTCATGCAACAATGTTTGGCACCTGGCAAATGTTAAAATAGCAGTGACGTAATGGCTGACGGTGGCCACTCGTCACTTGAGTAAAGAGCGGCTGCGAGCGACGCTTTTTTGTTACGTCACTAGCAGCTTCGCATCTTCCTTGGTGTTTCGGAACAAACTCATTGAAGAACCGAAATGAAGCGACTGAAAAACTGCTTTCAGTTGTTGTATACATGTATTTTTAAGGTCTCTGCAATTTTTGCTTTAGTCGTTTTCACGTTTTGCGATCTCATCGACGTTCGACGCTTTTTCAATACGCTGATGAGGACGTGCAAGGACGAACTGCAGTTTGTTGAAGTGCACTGGCGGGCGCAATGAACAGTGGCTGACTTAGTGGATTGTTCGTTGATAGACGGCGGCCAATCGTTGCCGCGCTCAATTTTTGCGATTCTGTTTCTTGCAACACTGACAGCCTTCATTCCACGGTTGCGGAGTCGGAGGTAAATTGTCCGCCTCCAAAACCGACCTTTCCAAAATTTCCGACTCCGACATGTTGTCGCGTTCGGTGATGTGCACCAGAGTTGGATTAACTACATCTTGTCAATTCAATTACACCTTCAAGTTTTTTCAAATATATTGCAATTATAACTCAACATTCTTTTTTTGCAACGCTGTTAGACTTCATCCTTTTCAGATTGATTGGAGCACTCAGATATCAAAAGCCAGCAGTGATTCTTTTCCACACAGACTGCACTCCAAGTGGTCCATACTGGGACGCGTTCAAAGCTATTGCGAAAGAGAAGCTTCGTGTTGTGAAACGCTCACCTACCAATGAAGTGTGGGGAAAGTCTATAGTGAGTTCTACATATTCTAGATCAGTTTATCTCAGACTTTGCCATCCCGCGAAGTCATATTTTTTGCGGACCCTCGAATACGACTGGGAATTTCCTCGTTAGGCCTAGAGGTGTATGTCAGACTACAGTTGTGGTGCTGTTCAACTGAATATTGACCCATGTGGACAAATGAAGCTATCATCTAATGATTTTCTTGATTGAATTTTGGTTTACGGACCCCCCGGAAAAAACATTCATGGATCCCAGGTTGTATTTTGTGTTGAAAACAGTGTTTATTTTGAAGATCTGTCAGGTGAATAGGAAGGGTTAAGTGCGCTCTGCAGCAATTCTTACAGTCTTAGTCATTTTCTGATATTGATTTATGCTCTTAGTTTGACGTTTTCTGATGATCGTTCATCGTGAGTTGTCGTTGGCTCGTTTTGCCAATTTTTAGCTCAGTGATTATTAACCAGGGGGGCGTCAATAAATTTCCGGGGGGCGCGAGCCCTTACGCGCCCTACAACATGGAAAGTTTGATCAATCAATTTATCAGTAAATACATTTGTTTTTCAGCTTATTTAAAGTCAGGGGCTTGAAACAAAGCACAAGTACTTAAATGAAGCGTGGTAAAGAAAAGGTTAAGAATGACTGGGTTTTCTTACTTTGACGTTTTCTGATGATCGTTTATCGTGGGTAGTCGATTTGCCAACAGTTTAGCTTTTAAAATATTTGCCACAAAGCAAGACAACACACTGTGCTGTTGCACTGCGATCGTGTTGTGCTGCTGAAACAGGCCTGTCACACCTATACGCAAATGGTTTCACGTGTGACATCGTCTGAGAATCTTTGCACAATCTGCAGAAAACTCAAATGACCAACAAAACAGGTCGCAAAACGCGAAACTGCAAGAAACACTATAACCGCGAAATTCCGCCTTTGCCGATTGAACGCGTTCATCCCTTGAGATGGTGTTTTGTGCAAAGATGTCACCGCATTTGAGCCGTTGTTTCGACCAACAGACAGGTTTGAACGGTCGCTGGTGAGGCGAGTGTCGACGAGACGATTTACTAACAACAAAATCATCATCCCTTTTTCGCGCTGACTTTGGATTTTACCTGAATTATTTCAAATTGTACGCAACTGGTAAATTGATGATGTTTTAATCAACTGTCCACCATTTTCCATTCATTGTCCACTGCACTTTTATAGTGATACACAAATTTGAAATGCGCTAAGCAAATGCCTCATTTAACGCATGCACTCGCAGTTCTTTGATGTAAGCACTTGTCGATTGTTGCGTCACAATAGCTAATCCGGTGGCAAGGCAGGGTTTAAATGCAAAGACGTTGGTGAATGATGTTGTAGAAAACTGGTATTTAATTAATGTTTCAAGGGCGTGATTGAGCACAAAGCTGACGTTGCGAGGCTGGAATTGATGTTGGAGGTTGGGGGGATTTACTTGGACACAGACAGCGTTACAGTTCGGTCCTTGGACGGACTTCGTCGATACAATGTTACTTTGGGAGAAGAGGCTGAGAAAGGCTTGGGTAAGCCGTTGCCACTACACTCTAAACCAGGGGTTCCCACCCTGGGGTACATGTACCCCTAGTGGTACATTTGCCCATTTTAGGGGGTGCGTTTATGGTCAGCAATAGAAAGGGAAAATATATTTATGTATTACTTATTTCTAAATATATATGCATATATCAGTGAATATCATTTTCACAAATCTTATGCTTATTGTTAAATATATATGATTAGTCATGATAAAATATGTGTGAAAAAGTCTATCAAATTTTAATAGAACTTTTAGATAAAGTTCTTTTAAAAATCAGCGGATTTTTTACTCAGCCTTTTTGTCAAAAAAAGTTTCGGGGTACATGCTCATCTGTCAAAATGCTGAAGGGGTACGTAGTTAGGGAAAGGTTGGGAATCCCTGCACTAAACGTCACTTTATTGAAAAACGAGGAATGGCTCATGTGCTCCGCACTGTTCGCTGGCTTTCTTTCGCCGCGACGTTGTTCTTACATCGAAAACTATCGCGGCACACATTCCTGCTGTACCGTGTTGGGCAACTGAATTAAGCTCTGTCGCGTCGCACATCAAAGTGCCAGGTTTCGCCTTGATTAGCGTTTCATAGCGTGCCAAGATCACAGGGCCCTGCGCAACACGCTTGAGTTAGTACACAAGCAAACGGACCTCATTGTGGAGCTTGTTCGAGCAATTACGTTTATTTAAAAGTTCGTTTTGCAGCCGTCGCGCGGCTTGCCGCCTACTTCACAGAATCACCGAAGTGAGCTTCGTGCACCTGGGTGAGTTATCGGGTGACACTTGGGATGAGGACACCGATAAAATCGCAAGTTTTTTAGCGAGTTATGATATGATCTTTGATCACAAACCAGCAATCTACGACACGTAGAACGAAACTGCGTTCAGCAATGGCGGGCTCCAGGAAGACTTGTTACTTGGGGAGTTTTTGCCTCGGAATGCTTCCATCAAAGCCGTATATCTTCCTCCTTTCCCTGAGTGCGACTTTAATCATTGCATTTTAATCTTTGAAACTGTGAAAAAAGATTTGAATTATTAATGGTTAATTGTTTTGTGGATGAAAAAAATAAATTTTTTTCATAGCAATCAGAAAACAACGACAAATATTCACCGAAATTTGCCGAAATCCTTGCAAAGCGTTCCTGCTATCAAATAAATCTTCATTTGTATTTCTCGTAACATGTAATCAAAGCCAGAGTGTGACTTCCCAACCAATATTTCCCACCCCAGGCACATTGTCGCCTGCCCTCGTTTATTTCCCTTTCTGTCTTCAAGTTAGACCTGATGTTGACTCTGTCTTTGCAGGAAATGGCATCATAATCGCCAACAAAGATGCTTGGTTTCTTAAGAGGTGGTACTGGGAGTACAAGTACTTTGATGACAGGAAGTAAGTTGAAAGCGATGCACTGTCGCCACCCACTGTGCTGGCGGTGTAATGGCGTTATTGCGGAATGTGACTTTCAGTTTATTTTATTTTTATTTTTTTTGCTTCGCGTTTATTCGCAAAAAGATACTTGACGTCGAGATAGTGATGAAAACTAACTTCTCAAAAGTCTCAACCAGAAATTTAGGATTTCTTTTGTTCCGTATTTCCTGTCTTTGCATTTCATTCTGCGAAGCATCAACACGACATGCTTCCGTGAATTCCGGTTCGCATCAGGATCCTCTGCTCAGAAGCAGGGAAGAACTGTTTGCGTCCGACCTCACCCCCACCAGCATTAAAAACCGTCAATGCACCCGGAAATCGCGAGCCGTCATGGTTCAACAGCTCTGAACTAAATATTACAGAAGCTGTGGACAAGATTGCGATGCAGATAAATTTAACGCGAGTGCCCAAATCGCCGAACTTCTAATGTGGTGCATAATCTTGCGGTTTGAGATGATGAAGCTTGGAACTGTTGTTTGACGCATAAGTTGAAGTCAGGCTCGGCTCTGTGTGGTGTGCGGAAGGTTGACTCGAAACGACATTAAGTGCTGCGAACCCTGCTGTTCCGTTGCCTCACACTGCAAAGACGTGATGTCATTCGTATCACTGAAACACAACATCAAATTTAAACAACTTTCTTATTCCACAACTTATTTTGTTTATCGCGAAAGATAGAAAAATGACAAAGGACAAACAGCTTGTGCCCGAAGTGTTGCTACAGGACAGGGGTGGCCAAACTATAGGACAGGGGTGGCCAAACTATAGGACAGGGGTGGCCAAACTATAGGACAGGGGTGGCCAAACTATAGGACAGGGGTGGCCAAACTATAGGACAGGTGTGGCCAAACTGCGGCTCTTCGAACCTTTGCATGAGGCTCTTTGATCCTTCCGAAAAAATGTATTTTTGTTTTTTATTTCTGTTGCGAAGTGCAAAAATACTGTGAAATAGTGCTGTGGTTGCTGGCGTGGCGTACAGTGTTCCTGTACTTTTGTAAGTCGTTCCAAAAATAATTATGACGTCACAGAAGCGTAGATTGCAAACAAATTTGTGTTGTCAGATTTTTATGTTGCGAATCTTTGTAACTTGGGTTTACGATATGCGGCTCATACATAGAGCAGGTTTGGCCACTCCTGCGTTATTGCATCCCGAAGAGTAGGGTCTTCAAATATAGCTGGCAGCAGGTTTGGCCACCCATGATATGGGATAACCAACTATTTCTGTTGACAGCATTTGCCCTGTTTCGTTTCTTGCTTATTTCACAGAGCCACCTTGAACTTCGTATGTTAAACACATTTAACAAATATTTTAACATCATTACAGGGGTTAGGAAGGGTTAAGAAGAGTTCATCCTATTAACTTCACGAAATAGTAAGCGCGGTTCTAGCAATACCTTCATTCATTAAATACAGTATGAAAACATTCTTCCTACAGCAACACCTAAACAGATGTCACCTATCGCCAACAGCAATGCGCTACCATTGCTTCGCTTTTTTAACAGAGCGTCATGTCATTAAAGACAACGTTTGCAGGTGGCGTCATACTGTAGTGGGTCAATGGCATGCCACTGTGTAACGTCCCCGCAGCTCTTCAGTCTGGCGTTTCATTAACCAGCTTCAACGCACTGCACCAATTTTCCGCCTTGATACATTTGCAACAGACTTTAGCAACTTAGCTAACAGTTTGTAAATGTTTGTAACGCTTTAATATCATTTGCACAAGACTTTGAGTAACAGTCACCAATGTCAGCATTCCTTTTCTCCAGTGTCCATTCTGATGATGCCCTCGAGCTGGGTAAGGTTTGCGTATTCCACTTTTCAAGGAGGTAATATAGTTACAGTGATTTCGCGTTGAGAGGTCTGTCAACCTGTTGCGACCTCGCCGTTGTTTTATCTCTTCACCACAACTGATATTAATTCTTCAATCTTCCAAAATAAAAAGTGTCCCTGTAAACCTGTTTTCCTTCCTATCTTCGTACAATTAGCTGTACGTGTGTTGTGCTGTCGAATGACATATTAATGATAGCAGCACATTGAATGACTTACTTTGCTCTTAGGAAATTAAATTTAGCTTAAGCTAATGCACTGAAAGTGTTCGAATCCTAACTGTAATGGTAGCAGACGTGAGAAAGTGGCACTGAAGACGACCTGAATCAAATTCAACATTATCAAAATAAGGACAGGTTGTCAGTATGTAGGATACTTTTACTACAGTGAAAACCTAAACTGGGCCGTGGACGGGCCGCGGGTCGGACATAGCTGGTCTATGTTCTTCATACTCCTGTTCTTCAATTTTAATCGCGGCATATTGTTATGAGCACAACTCAATTCAATTCCAAATTACTGATGATGGTGGTAGCAATTACGGAAACGTCTGCAAACTGTCGTTTACAACACAACCAGTTAATTAACTTGGTACTCCAAATGAAAATCTAGACACACTCCACTGATAACCAAACTGCTATCGATCCGCAGACCAAGCAGTGCGTAATGCGGTACCGGCGGATGAGCAAGCATGCGAAGTACTGCGGCAACCAAGCAAGCACCGTTCCATTACGAAGGCGCAACTACTGAGGACGTTGATAAATAAGGCCACATTCCACGATATGTATCATTTTATGAAAGGCGCTTAAGGGCACAATTGTCTGTGGAGAGAAAAAACTTTGCACAACACTTTTTCCTATATTACCACCACGCCAATTTTTGTGCATCCAATGGTTGTAGTCCACGTTTTCAATCCAGTATTATCCCCGATACGGAGATTAACCCAATGACCTTCCAATTACTTTCAGTCCTTTCCACTTTCATCGATTCAAAGCGTCCTCTTGACTCAGACTAATATTTCTCTTCCAACTGCCTTCTCCATGTTTTTCGCGTTCTACCTCTTCCTCGTCATCCATTTACTTTGAAGTCCAACGCCCTTCTCAGTACATTATCCTCATCCCTTCTCAAAACATCCCCATACCATCGTACCCCATTTGCCAACTTATCCACCGTATCTTGTAAACCCAACATACCCGTCAGTTCCTTTGTATTCTTCCTGTCCATCAACTTGACTCCACACTTCGCTCTCACCATACTTCTCTCAGTTCGTCCCAAAATCGCCATTTCATTTTCTCTCAAGCACCACGTTCCGCTTCCATACAACATTGCTGGTCTCACACAACTTTGATATTTTTTCTTTTTCACAAGCTGATTTTTGCCTAACTTTCAAGTAAAATGCTTTAAAATCACTAGATATCCATGAAATTTAAGAATTTTTATCGATTTTCCAGAGTAATTTGTCCGATGACGTATTTCCTTTTTTCCTACCTTCAGACAGTTTTCAACGAAATTATTCCTGTTAATGGTGCTACGTCATCTTTTTCAGAAGAATGCACGTATTGCAGTTTTTACCTGAAATTCTGTAGACTGTTTTTCTTTGTAGATGGGATCACAATTCAGTGGTTGTACCTTGGTGCCTTTGGAAGCTCTTCCCGGCAACAATAAACGTTGTTAAAATGAAGATGTTGAGGCCAAACTGGAAGGAAACAAATTACTTGTTTCATGAAAGAATAGACTGGAGCGATCATTACACGATGCATCTTTATTCAAGGTACGTCATTATTTTGTCACAATGCGACTTTGTTCAGGATCTTGGTTGTTCTAATTTGATGTGGCGAATTTTCTCCCGAAAGGTATCGTAAAATCAATGTGCTCCAAGGTAGACATTGACTGATACCTCGTCGTCAATCGTCGGATGTAAAGATGGTGCCGATGTTTCAAGCCGGAAAGCTCCACTGATATACATCGGCACGATTTGCTCACGAAAGCCAGCATTGATTCTATTTGAATATGATTTCAGGACTAAGGAGCGAAGTGTTACGTAAAACCGATTTCCTGTAATAAAAAATTGCTCGATTGAGCCTCTGTGGATGGAGTCTAGAAGCATGAAAGTCACCCCGCTATTGTTTGAGTGCTCAGAAGCCCAAGTCATTCCTCATCCACTTCTGATTTATAATCGCCAATTATTTGTGTTGTTCCTAACATAAACTTCGACAACAAAAATTAGTTCCCCGATGTACAGACGTAATTTTTTTGTAATAAACGGGTTTATGACGCAACATAGACACGTGGGGAGTTTTTGCGATGAGCAGATGACTGAGAGCGAACCAACCACGCCTTGCACTGTGGTAGTTCGTGTTTCGCTGTTTGTGTCACCGGTCCGCGTCCAACGCAGAATTCGGTGTTCTAAAGTCCTTCGACGTGACTGAAAATTGCTAAATTTTGATTGTAGTAATTATTTTGCGAATATCCAAACATTCCCGTGTATTTTTTCGGATTTGAACTATCCACATTTTCTTGTGAGTCGGTTTAGTTGTTCTCAAACTTTTTTCCACCACGCCTCCCTTAAGTGCTTTTGCTTTGTTTCAAGCCCCCCCTCCGACTTTAAATAAACAATACAAACAAATGCATTTATTAGTGAATTTATTGATCAAACTTTCCATGTAGCAGAGCGTGTAAAGGCTCGTGCCCCCCTTGGAAATTCATTGACGCCCCTCCGCCTAAGAACCATTAGTTTAACGTGTGTCGCAATGCCTTTCAGCTCTGGTTTGAGAAATGCAAAAATATCAGCATCAGTTTCGACCCAAAAGAAATTGTATCGGTCGGACTCAGTTCCAAACGATGTTGCAAAATGTTGACGCATGATCCAGCTGTTCTCACAACTACCCTTACCCCGCCTCACCATGACTTTCCAAAATATCTTGTGACCCACAATGATTCAGTACATGATCTCACTGCAAAAAATCCCTGTTTTTGCTGATGTTTCGCTTAAAAGAAAAGAGAAGACCGCAAAAACCAAACCCCGCTAGATTCGCCGCTGCTTCTGGAGATGTTGATAGAAAGGCTTTGAAATTGATTTGTAGCAATTTTTAATTCATATAAGACGTTTCTGTGAAGCAGATTGTGTGTGAGTATTTTTCGTCTGGTAACTGTGGGTCGTCAGTCGAACGATTTTATTATGCTCAGTGCGATCTGTTTTAGTGACGTTTTGGAGGCATTGCTCGAGCAGTCTCCCCAATAAGAAAGTTTGATGAACCTGGACACGGTGGACGGTTTTAAGACTCTTAAATTAAGAGTTGAGATGGGCGAAAAGTCCCGTCACTTGAGTGGAGCGTAGGATGCAAGTGCAACTTTTTTGCATGATCTTTTTGCTGATGCCTTTGTAAGGGTTCACTTCATGAATAACGACAACAGTAATCTTGGTTTGTTTATATCGTTGACGTCTGGTGATTACCATAAATTTAGTTTTATTGCAAGTGGAGGTAAGTTTGTTGGATACCAACCAGTCATCGACTTGTTTCATTTCGCCAGTGTACTCATGCAATTAGATTTTTTGGAAGGCAGTTGTCATCTGCCAATAGTATAGTTTGGAGGGCAGAAGCTTGAAGAAAATTATTCTTGCAGAATAACAATACTAGAGGACCATAGATTCTTGTGGGACACCACGTGTTATATTAATCTGAGTAGACTCTTTCTCCGATATTTGTAAATTGATACCTATATGAAAAAGATAGTTTTGGAAAAAGTCTGTGGTTACGTCACGGACTCAATACTTCTGCAGTTTGCATAGTAAGATCTCATGATTGACATTGTCTTTGTTTAAATCAGCTATGTCCAACCCAAATGGCTTACTGAGCCACAAATTTTGTCACTACCTCAACTAGGGCCGCACATTGAATAGCATATTAATGAGGGCCGCACATTGAATGGCTTACTTTGATTTCAGCAAACTAAATTTAGCTAAGGCTAATGTCCTGAAAGCGTTCGAATCCTAACTGCAGTGTTAACAGACGTGATAAAGCGGCACTGAGGACCACCTGCATCAAAAATGTCAAATTCAAGATGATCAAAATAAGGACAAGTTGTCAGTATGTAGGATACGTTTACTACAGCGAAAACCTAAACTCGGCCGCACAAAATCTTCGACTGGGCCTCATGTGATCCTAAGTCCGCGGGTTGGACACAACTGGTTTAAATCAAGGAAAACTGCAACTACGTGCTCTTTGTTATCTAACGCCTGAGCGAATTTTCCATGTAAATGATTTATAGCATGCTGCGTGGAATAAGCTGGTCGAAAACCTGCAGGTACCTGATTAAAAACCTTGCTCAAAGATGGTTTGATATGATGATGTACTTTTCTAGAAAGGAGGGAGGCATATCGTCCTATATCTGTATTATCACATATTGTACTATCACATATATATCTGCACTATCGCATATTGCAAGTCTTTGAAAGATTGCTACATCCTTTCTAGAAAGGAGGGAGGCATGCAGCAATCTTTCAAAGACTTGCAATATGCGATAGTGCAGATATAGGACAATATTGTTGCACAGGGACTTAGCACCAAATTTAAACAATGGAGTAACTTCGGCTTCCTTAAGTAATTAAGTGCAAAACACTAATTTTTTTACAATCATTTTTGCTAACCGGGGTACCAAATATGAGCTTACAAATTTTAATACCAAAGCTGGAACGCCGTCCGGACGTGCGGCTTTGTGATGTCCAAATTAAGTGAGACATTAATGTAATGTGAGAAATTAGTTTGATAAAGGAAGTCTAGCCGCCATTCTAGGTGTGACAGACGCAAAAAAACTAGTTTCATACACTTAAAAAACAAGGCAAGCCTCCTCATTAGTTCGCATTACACCCTGAATACACTATTTCGCAGAGGTATGCCGAAGAAAATGACCCAGTGCACTTGTGCACAGCATGCTCGTTTGAATAGCGCTGCAACAGGTGATGATGCCATCGGTTGTGAAAGGCAGGTTGGGTCTGGAAACTGCCGCCGCGTTACTGTGTGTTGTACGAACTAATGTATCATTGGTGATATATCGAAGTAAAAGAATTGTCTTAGTTTGTTGTGCCCGGTCCCGCTGACATAAGACATCTGTGAACTTATAGGTTCATGGCGGGAATGGATGGGACAAAAGAACGCCCCCTCAAACAACTGGCTGTACTTGGCACAACCTACGGTGACGTAGCACGTCACGTCATCTGGGGAGATAAACGCGAGCGTAACGTCACCGACTGGATCGTGACGTGCAACGTGACCGAGCGGCTCATAAGGTATGTACTTAAGATGAATCTGGACAGATCGCCAATGCAACCTGAAAAGAACTTTCTTTTGGCGGAAACGCCCACAAAGTGAAACAATAGATTCTTGGATTTTTTACGTTAAACTTAAAGTGTGTTACGTCATCGACTGTGTGAATCACTCCAGCAAAGATGCCAATTGCTGCGAATGGTCCCTTGATGTGAATTATAAAGATACAAAATGCTTCGCATGAGCTCTTGACGCGAATTGCATCGATGCAAGAACGTAGCCCGTTGATATTTTTCTGGTGATTGGAATTCTAATGTATATCAGCGCGGCTGTTTGCTTCAGCGAAGTGATTTTTCGAGCATTCGATCTGTAAAACTTTTTCTTTCGCGGGATTGAAGTCGACCATGCTTGACCAAGCTTGCGCTTTAACAGGGAGACCGTTCTGTGATCGCCTTTATGACGTCAGCGATCAAGGCTGGAAAAGTCCGAGTTGCTTTAAGAAGTGAACGTGGATGGGAGGATTGGCGGTCAGTCCTTTCATCGACGCCATGTCCATTCCTTCTGTTATTTTCCTCTCTTTCATTCAATCTATCCCTTGTTGCAACCTCTCCGGTGGTGTTGCGTTGATTGTGTGATTCACCACGAACGGGATGTGCGTGAAGAATAAAACCATTATATACGTAGCGCGAGCAAGCAATAGTAAGAGAGATTGCGACGTGGAAGCTCTGCTGATATTGACTTGAGAACGATTGAACGTAAAGACAAGCGTACGCGAAGAGAGATTGCAACGCATGATCTCTATTGTTGCTTGCTGCCGCAGTGCGAAGCTTTGCGCACATGCCGCTCGGGATTTCCGATCGCAACACCCTGTTATTGATTTTGGCCGGCAGAGGATGGTTTCAATCCAACCTTACTGATCATTTTATCAAAGTGATTGCATCCGCAGCCTGCTCGTTTGTGCTGCGTTTCTATATCTGTGTGTTGCAGTAGTTAGTTTTGTTTACGCTTTTTACCACAGTTGTTGCCAAAGTGTGTGCAAGCTGGAGTTGTGCATTTTCAACCGCTACCACTTCCTACCTGTCTGTGTCTGTCTGTAGCGTAGGTACATGATATTGCTGACTTTGAAAACGAACTGAACATGATACTGATTCGTTCACGCAATCAGTTTTTGCTCTTGCGCTGGGTCGCCAGACGTTCCTGAACTGAGATTTTGGTCGCGCTCAAAACGTTTGGGAGTCCTTTTGTACGCAGTGCCTGTATCGTGCCGTCCTTTAAATCGCAAGAGACTGGGCCTTGCGATGAATGCTCTTGTGTCGTACGTATGCTTGTTCACACAGCGATATAGTCCTTCTTGTGAATGGAACTCAACCGCTTTATAAAATAACGAAAGCCATATCTTTAGCGTAGCAGTCTAAAGTCAAACCGGGTGTTGGACGCGATGCCAGTTTAACGTGGAGGCTTAACATTCGCTCTGTTTGCTTATTCAACCTGTCTGTTAACGAACTGTGCACGAAATACGTAAGAGGAAAATCCTTCATCTTCGCATTTCTGCTTCCTGACAATTACGGTTTGCTTCCGATATCAATCGCGACACTTTTTGCATACAGTTGAGTGTGACGCACTTCTGTAGGTGTCTGCAAGGTTTCTATGAAGTCTGCAGATGGTAAAAGACAAAGTCTGTGGTCATCCTCATCCATTTAACAGTACCTACTCAATTCGTTCTTGTTTGGACAGAGCCGTCATTATTGAAATAAATAAACCTATGGGGAGGAAAAATAACCTAAACAAATAAAATGGCTTTAGTTGGTACCCTGTACAATACCTGTTCGCACATCAAGTTGACCACATTTTTTTGCACTTGCCAAAGACAAACTACACAAGCTTTTGTAACAGCTACTTTTCTGCGTACTCACTGCGGTGTTGTTCTTCAACTTTGACGTTGCATTTTCGGTTTTACAACTGTATTTGTTTGAGCGCCTCTCTTACATTTCCTGCCTGGGTGTTACGACCATTGTTCAGCGTGATCCAGCTCCATTTGTCTAAATCTGCAAAGAACTAGAGCGATAGAAATGAAAGGTGTTTCTGTAAAGATGATTGCCATGTTGAAAAATATTCCGCAACGTCTTCGCACGCATCGGAGTAGACTTAACAGATCGGAAAGTAACGAGGATCACACAGATACACGAAATAACACCAACACAGATGCATGAAATAACACCAACACAGATATGTGTCGCTAGCAAAGAACACGCGCATAGATGGCACCAACAAGGTTGCTATTGTGTTTAGCACAGATGTAACATTTCGCTCCAAGATGAATATAATGCTGCCGCGATTGGTTTGATGAAATTAAGTTGTTTTCTTCATGAATTTCATTTTTGTTATTCATTCTTGCGCACATCTCATTTTTAGGCATAGAATTATTTGTTCTTACTGTTTGTGATACTTGACCAGCACCGAATTTCTTCAAAACAAGTTTTTTTCGTTAGTAATTTTTCCTTGCCGTGTTCTTTGTTGTTTTTTTTTGAACTATGCTTCGTTTATTTTCAACATTTGTTTTCTACCATAAGCCGACAACAGGGTTGGTTGGCCAGATGACTGCTACGGTCTTCCACCAATCCTGTGTGACACAGTAGCAAACTTTGTTAACATTGTTCAGTTATTTTGCCGTTACGTTTTCATTTATTACAACTTTTACACGTTTGCATTTATTATAACTTTAACTGACAATTGGTTAGTTTTTAGCATGATGGTTTTGCGTTGTTTCTGCTTTTCACACGAGTCGTGTGAAACAAATCTCTATCTCTCTGTAAGCTGCTGAATTTAAGTTTGCCCTGCATGATGCGGATGAATATCGGTGAAAGCTGGAAATAATCATTAAAATGTGTTTGAAGTAATAAAATGTAGTCGGTTTAATTCTATTTATACATGAATTTGTCCAGTTTGGCCCTGTAAGTATCTTTCAGTCGTTTTATAAAGGCATTCATGTGTTCAGACATGTCATCGTGAGATTTGAAACAACCGAACCGATCTTTACTTCATGTTTCTGCCTTCTCACAGAATATACGCAAGCAGGCAACTCATATTCATGTTCGGTAACTTACAGTAACTGATGAGTAACGATAACATAAAGACAAAACTGAAGTAAACGCAAAGACGTCGTGAACTCGCTGTACCGGCTGTCGTCTCTCGCCTGCCGTCAAACCATCAGTTCTTATTTACTCCGTTATGCAATTAACAAGCGCGGCGCTCACAATACTCATTGACAAGCGTTGAGGTACATGTCCACCGACATCCCCTTTCTCTACAAAAGTTACGTCACGTAATCACGAAAACGCTGTGGTGGGGTTTTAATAACTCTCGTACGAGTTCGGTGTGGACCAGACTGAGTATTTAACACTCGAGGTCGCACTAGGTGCACAAGGCACTGGCACGTTCGGTACATGAAGATCCCAGACATAAGAATCATGCATTGGCGATTCTTCACAAGTAGTGCGTAGAAACGGTCAGTTGCGACGGTAACGAACACCATTTACTTCTACAACATACGAGCGAGGTGCAACCATTTTGATACACTTCCCAAGCAAGCGTCATTTGTTGCGCGGATGTCACATTCGTATCAGTTCACCAGGAATCAACTCTTGTAACGGCTTCGAAGTTCGATCATAGAAGCGTTCATGCGTTTGTACTTTTTGTTCATCAAACAAGAGTCAATCGCTTTCGGTTTAGGCAGAAAATTTCTTACTGGTAGAAGCGATAGAGTTCTTTATGACATCAAGCGTTGACATGGCAACGAGTCTAATCCCTGCGTCGGAACATTTCGCCATTCCAATAAACAGAGCCAAATATCTCTTCCATCCCTCTTCGCTTTCTGAAGTAGAGACTTCGCGATTTTTACGGCTGATTCCTCCTTGCCATTGCTTTGGGCTTAGTACGGTGAAGAAGTAATGTGATTGAACTTCCACTCGCGCGCATTCTTTAGACTCTTCAGAAACCAGCTGCGGGCCGTTGCCAGTCCGAACGGTCGCCGGAATGCCGTGCGCTGCGAACGAACGCTTGAGCATACAATGTCGTGTTTGTATCTTGCAGCTGTTCCAGAACGAAAAACTCACAAAAGTAAATCTACGGCGACAATATAGTTATCAGAATCAAAAGTGAATAAATCTACTGCCACGTCTGTCCATGGTAGTTTCGGCGTTTCATGAGGAATCAGTGGTTCCTTTTGTTGCTGTGGCTGAAACTCATTGCATATGGCGCATTTAAGAAATGTAGTCATGAACTGCTTTCGCCATACCCAGTGGCGATTCTCGAATGAAAAAACTGAGGGGGCCAAGGAAAAAAGTGGAGGGCCAACATAAATGTCTCTCCTGCATGGTGATTTTCCGTTGAAATGAAGATTGATTTCCTGTGATTAACCCTATCAAACCCAACATAAGGCTTGTTAACATCGTCGGAACTGCCGCCAGAAAGTCTTCAAGTCCTTTAAAATTTTGCTGGCTGAAAGTTATCTGCTGTATATGTCAATCAAACGAACTTGAGCGTGAAATTAAGCACAAAACCGGGGGGCCAGCCAAAAATCTAGGGAGGCAATGGCCCACCCAGGTCCCCCTTTAGAATCGCCACTGGCCATACCCGGCCAGAACAAAACATCGCGGGCTTTTCGCAAACAGGAATCTGCACCAACATGACTATAGTGGATCTTCTCTAGCATTTTACGGCGCATCACAGCTGGTACCAAAAGTTTCGGACCTTTCATGATGATACCTTGATCTTGCACAAGTTAGTCACGGAATGTCCAATAATGTTTTAAGGCGTTAGGACACTGCTGGTCGGCCATCCGTGTCTGATGTAATCTATCATCTGCTGAAGGTCAGCATCGTGACGTGTGGCTTTTGCGATTTCCTTTAAACTAGCATCTGAAACACGAACGCCTTCAAGCGTGTTTAGTGACGCTAATTCAGCGGAAAGAACATAATTATGATTGTCCTGTAGATCCTGCTTTTGGGAAAGCGCAGCCCTCGAAAGCATATCGGCCATATACATTCTCTTGCCAGGTTTGTAAGTTACCAAAAAATTTTATTTCTGCAGCTGCAGTAAACATTCTTTGCAGACTTTTCGGAGCAGTTACTAACGTTTTTTTGAAAATAGTTTCCAACGGCTTGTGATCTGAATGGATTGTCACCACGTTCCGACCCAGAATGTAATGATTGAACTTTTGGCATAAGCCAGTGTTTTTTTAAGGTTTTCAAAAGGGTGTCGTGGTGGAGCTTAAGGGTGTCAATACCATTTTCCCTTCTATTTCTGATACTTGGAATTGATTTTCACAAAAACGCAAGTTTCCGTCCAAATATGCTTAATCATTTGAATACTACATTCACTTTTAGCAAACAGAGTAAAGACAATTTCATAAAGAGAAAGTTTCAATATAAGCCTGCATATTCATTCATTCATTATTTTTGTGCCCGGTTTTTCTCTGGGGAGAGTCGCGGGGGCAAATCCCTCACGGTCAACAGCAATCTCAGATAGTTCTGCTGGCTCCACACCAAGATGGAACCAAACAAGGTCGAAGATGTAGTCACTCCACCTGGTCCTTGGACGACCTCTGGTCTGCTTTCCCGTGGTTATAGACTGTAGCCCGAAGGACTTACTTCCTCTATCTTTCCTGGGACATTTTGGACACATGTCCGAACTAACATAGCTGGGATCCCTCGATTGGGAGAAATAGCTCGACATGCCGGGCTTTGCGGATTTCAGACCTGTGCTCTTTCTCACAAAGTGTCACACCGAAAACTCTTCGCAAATATCCCATCTCTGCCGTTCATTCTTTTCACAGTATTCTCTCAATCGTCACCTAAGATTCTTGACCACAGGTGAGGATCGGAACAAAGACCGATTTGAAAACTGAAAGCATCGCAGTCTTTGAAAGCTCCCGTTTCGCAACCACGGAGCAATAAAGCTCACGCAGAACTGCACTTGCTTTAACAATCCGTATATCAATCTCTTTGTTGCGACTTCCGTCACTCGTAAATAATACCACCCTAAGGTACATTAATGTCTCCACCTGCTGCAGTGTATTTCCCTCACTTGCAGAATACACTGCCTTGGGTGTCTTGAGAGACACAATATCTCAATCTTTTTAATGCTGATTTTCGTTCCTGCTTGGTCGCACACAGCATAAAACCGATCAAATGCGTGCTGAAGAGCCTGTTGAGAAGATCCATGCATGCAGAACCAGTTCTTCCGCAAAAAGCAAACGGTTCATCCTGAAGTTCCCAACAGTGACACCCTTATCAACGCGTCTATGACTGTCTGTCCAATTCATATAGACCAGGGCTCTCCAAATGTTTGGTAGAGGATCACATCAGCTATAGCACAACAGTTCGAGAGCCGGACATCTTGCGTAATGTGATTCTTTCGGCATATGTTACATTCTACGAAATCAACACATTTTCGTAAATATATAATTTTTTTCATTATTGGCACAATGTGTTTTGCGGCCGGGTGAAATGGTTTTGCAGGTCGGATTTGACCACCGGGCCATAGTTTGGAGAACACTGAAATGAACTATGGAGAGGAGAGGTGACAGCACACACCATTGTCGAAGTCCAACACCAACAATGAACGGTTGTACTTTAACTCCGTCGACACAGACACAATCTTCTGAGCAAGAATACAGTTATTTGACGGCCAGCAAGAGGCACCTGTCAATACCGCACTCCCGCAACACCCCAAAGCTTTTCAAGAGGAATCCGGCCATGTACTTTCCCGAGGTCGACAAAACATGTGTATACGTCTTTGGCAGGCTCCCAGGATTTCTCGAAAATTGGCTGAAGAGTGGAATTCTGTTATGTAGTGCTACAGGCGCAGCGAAAACCGCACTGAGTGTCCTCAAGCTTTGCTTCAATTATTTCGCCTTATCTTTTTTAACGAAATTGGCATCATTTTCCTGGGAGGCTTAACAAAGATACCTCGGTAGTTGGTGCATTCGCTCCTGTCTCTCTTGTTGTGTATGCGGATGATGAATTACTGCCAATCTTTCGGTGCCCTTCAAAACGCCATGACACTTGACACACACGAGACAACCAAACCAATCTAAGTTCCCATACTTCACTATCAAACTTTTCGCAATTAGCTATAAGCTCGGATTTATCAGCGGCATTAGAGAGCTTACTGATGCACAATTCTACGGAAGCTTTCATCTGTGCTAAGTTAAAACATACCGCCTGAAAAACTTTGCTCAGTTCTGCCAGGTGATGTGGCAACGTTGACAAAAGGAAAGCACCACGTTGACGTTTTTTGTTTTCATAAGTCACAGTAAAAAACGCACATTGCACCATTTATACTTTTTGACAGCTGCTTCAGTGCGGCCCAAACACCCAAAACCTCACTCCTGGCTCTCACTGTTGCCTCACTCAGCAACCACCTTGTTTTGCATGCGCGCTGCAACTGCCGACATTTGTCTTCATGGTAGCCTGATGCATCGCCAGGCAAGCCGATCGCAACGGTGAAACAGTACAGCACTTCCATAATTGCATTAAAGTGCTTTTGCAGTTTCGTACACCATCCTGTACAAATCTGCGGCAAGAGCGTGACAGGCCGAAGCGAGGCGATGTGCATGACAATGCACAGAGACCATACTTACAATTTTCGCTTCTAAATTCTGCGCTGGAAAATTGTGTCGGCGTATAACTTTGCAGCCGTCTGCTGCAATAGTCACGTGCAGGAAAGCATGCTTTCCTCAAATCGTTTTACTTCAAGGCAAGGTAAAACCATATAGGTATGACGGGTCGTATTAACTTGGCTTTCAGAATTTAGGGTGTCATTGCAAAATTTTAGGGTGTCATTTTGTCACCCAAAAACGGCTTAAAATAACACTGCATAAACTGTAGCCAGACATTCCTTTTCTATTTGGCATACTTCTGTTCCGTTGGGGTGAGAGCTCTTGGCGCAGATGAGACGGGCTGTCCTTGCAACGATGTAGCTCCAAGACTAACTTCGCTGGAGTCGCATTGTAACTTCTTCGTTGACGTCGTAGTACCGTAGAACTGGAGAATCTGCTACAGCTGTCCTCAGGGGCGCAACCAGCTCTTCATTTCGGGAGGGGGCAATTTTCATGAACTTTTATTCGATGACGTCATCGTGCTTATTCAACCGTAGTACAACGTTTTCGCAAACGGTCACAGATACGTTCTTTTCGCAACATTTCCGAAAATGAGAACTTATTAGTTTTGATCAGGCCCGTAACAAAGGGGGCGAAGCCCACACTATAAAAATTTTTTCGCCCCCTTGGAAAAATGTGTTGGACATACTGAAGTTTAAAAATCCCCCCCCCCAGAAAACTCTTCCCCCCCTTCTGGTGTCCCAAGCTGGTTACGGTCCTGCTTTTAATCAAGATGCAGGCCGAACGATCAGGACAGAGTAAAAATTAGTAGCATAATACAACACCTGGTTCCGCATTCAACTAGTGCAGCCATGGCTTTATTGTGTCAGATGTATAGGCTACCAGAAAACCTGCCTAACTTTTCGTCTTGTTTTAGAAATTTCATCAAATGGTTTATCAAGATTTTTGAAACCTCAATTGAATATATTTGCTGTGAGATAATTTCTGCAGACGATACTGCGAGTGGTGACGCTGTCAGATACAAGAGACTGTTGTCAGGATATATTTAAATCATTTATGCTATTGTTTTAGTTTATGCTACAGGTTCATTGACAATATTCTTAGACCAGAAGTGCTCAGGAAACAAAACGCAGGAAAATACAATTATATTGCAAGCGTTCGAAGTTTTGATTTGCGCAAGCATAAAAAGTTGCAGTAAATACAGCATCATTGAAAACGTTGATTGGTTTAAAACTTTGCAAGCAGTATCAATCGCACTTGGAAAAGAAGGGAATTAACACATGACAAGGCTGACTTCTTCGCTTGGACGACATCCACAGCTGACATTTGATTTTCGCGACAACTGCCTCAAAACGTCTGGTAGCGAAGGTTTCAATCTGGTTTATGCAACCCGAGTTGTTGTGTATTGTATAATAACAATTTACATTGAAAACACAAGAGAAATAAACAAACATAGTTTTTCTACAGTCAGTAAAATTTCCGTAAATCACCCACAAAACATTCCATTAACCATTTGACCTGCTCGGAGATTTCACCTTTTGAAGAAAAATCTTGATGTTCATTTCCGTTGAAATCACAGCACGAAATGTAATCGCTCCATGTTTTCTGCGCCAACCGTAGCTGCTACGGTCGATCTAACCATTTGCAATACACTGCCACTTATAATGTTCACTATTGCTAGCTCCAAAACAGGCATGGTGGTGGCCTCAATTCAAGTACTATAACAAAACGAAACAATGAGCTAAAAACTGTTTCGTCGTAAAAGTGGATTGTGGAAACAAATCATCTAAAGCGGATGATGTGAGTGAAGGAAACATATTCGTTAGTTACAGATAATAAATAGATTAGACATTTCATAACGTTAACGTTGCCATGGCAGCATATAAGAAAATATAGAAAATCTGGTTTGTTGTTCTTACGGTTTTGGATACTGTGAATCAAATATTTTAGCCGTGAACGCAATTTCTGGAATGATTAGCTGCTCACAGTATGTGTGATTTTTCGCGTCAGCTTTTACGTTAAATCCTAAAACTGATACTCCGGAAGGTTTATAGGCGAAGCGTTTCATGTTTGGGTCTTCCAACTTCGACACATCTACACCATTTTTGTTGTCTACGCACATATCAAATAAGTTTTCATTAATTTGTTTCAGTTTGACTACATCCTCCGCCATCCTGCGACTTCCATATTTTTCAATTTTTTTCCATAAGGTGGCGTTGAAGTAATCAAACAACGCTGCGTCTGCTTTGTTCCATCTCCGAACTTTTTCACGAACACGGGCTTTGTCGACTTCATTTAAAGTGTTTTTGTGAGTCTGACTGTTGATCTGCATGCATGCTACATCATTAAGGGACCAATTCATAAGATCGCTTAATAAAACAAGCGATTCGAGCATATGATCAGAAACCAATACCAAATCGAAAATAGAATCAATTTGAGAAATTGCGTTAGATATATAGTTCGTGTTTTCATTCCAGTTGTCGAATCCGAAATCAAAAAATGTACCACTTTTTGCAAAAAACGAGTATCCACCATATTTTTTTCCTTTGACATATTCGTCTGCATGATCCAACCATAGTTCAGCCGAGTCTTTGCCATGCTGCGGGAGAGTGTGAAAAGCAGGAACGATCCCATACATGTAAACGAATGTTGATAGGAATAGTTCCAGAGGTTCGCGAACTATTGTGATGTACACAGAATCAGCAGGCATTGACGGCTTCAGTTCTTTGTACTCGAGTCGCATGTGACTGCAGATAATATTGAAAGGATGTTCATCTGCAAATAAATAAGAATTCCGCAAATTAATAAGACAAAATCACTATTTGAATTCGTTACTTGCATGATAGCTTGTTCTATAAATGGAGCGCACCGAGATAACATAAAATAAAATATCGTGATTGGTTCGTTACCTTACCAAATGGGTGCTTGTTGCAAGACGTTAACTCTGCCAAGATGTTTCTGAAACGCCTTTGTTTCATGGGATTACAGTATTTGAGATTGGTATTGTTAGCAAATAAACTGTAATCACACTTGGCAACAGTTATTTGAGCAATACATGCCGATCATTTAGAGATGCGCTAACATTGTTTGCACCGTTTGCAGTCCTGGCCAATATTTTATGAAATATATTAAAAAGATAAAATAGTACCAACAATATTGTACTGCATTTCAAACGAAGTAGCAGCAGTCATAATGATTACAACAACCTAATTGTGAAAATGTACTGATACGATTTGTTCTCATTGACTTTAATCAGGAGCCTTGTAATATTTACAAACATACCAGCAAAACCGCCTGTTTTTCAAACGTTAACGTTTGCATACTGTTCGCTGTGCACTTCCTGCACCGAACTAAAATCAGTTAAAGCTGATGACAATGTATATTTAACGAAGCCGAATTTACATCAGCATATTGAAGAAACTTAATGCAGTGTGCTTTGTAGCAATGAAAAAATAAAATCACGTGGTTGACTCAGCAGAAAGGCACCAAATACCAGTTAGAATATTTACTTGTGTGATGACAAGCGCTTTCATGGTTTACTGACTTTCACTTCATTTGTCTAGAAAAAATGCAAAGTGCCGCTCATAGCTTTTATTGGCGGTCGGTTGCAGACATAGGCGTACGAGGTGGGGTCGGCAGTATCATATTCTTCTCGAAGCTTGCGTTTCTATATGTAACAGAAGTAAATTAAGTTGAGACGAAAACATACTTTTTTTCAGTATTATTTTGTACTGCTTATGGCTGAAGGTGCCTCCAGCGAAAATGGCTAAATTCTTTTGCAGGTTAGCTATGAACAACAACAGATCGACCACGAGGCATGCGCGTCGACTCGGGTTTCTCTTATCAGCGAATTCCCTGATGCTTTACAAAGCTTACTTCTGCATCAAAATGTACACGCGAAATCGATTTCCTGGTAAAACACTTCAAGATTAAATTTATCTGCTTGCCCTTGTGGTGAATTGTCAGTTAAATGTGGATAAGTACAATTGAACCATCGTAAAGTTATGAAAATGGAGGATGCCAGGCAGGTTCCTCGAAAACTCAGCAACAAATCTACACGACACGGACAGGAAACCCTGCTTACTCAGCTTTCAATAAGTGCTGGAAATGAATTAAGCAAGACAAAAACTTGCGAAAGGAAAAAACGTTTTAAAAGATGAATTGCCAGACGTTGTAACTTACAGCCAAACCCTGCCGAACAAAAGCAGTTTCCACCACGTGTGTGGCTCAAGAAACTTTCAAAGTGCAGCCGCTTGATGATTGGCGCTAATCAAGCCCTTTAGCCGCGGTGATAACAACAACACGAAGCGTGATACTACTTGATATACTCCTGTGGTAGCAGTAAAATGTACACGGGCTGCCGTTCTGCTTGCTTAAGCTTATGGATAATATTTCAAGGCCACACGTTCTTCCGCAAGCCGTTGAGCTTCCAACAAGGACACATTAAAGGTTTTTGCTCTGCATCTTTTCACTTTGATTATTGTTATATTTTGTGCTTTTCCTGCATCTCACCTGCTACTTAGCTGATGTAAACCTGCAGGAACAGCGCAGTTTTAGTGTCACTTGTTGCATTTTCTCTTACTCATGTAATACTTGCCATTTATGAGCCAGTAACGAAATTTGAAAAGTTTTTTCAAACGCATCACACAGGTAGTTTCTAATGTTCCGACGTCCTCTGATTTTGACTTAAGTGAGCTATTGCAAAGCAAACCTAAGCAGGAATTAGACAAATAAATTTTTGACAATAGGTGCAATTTAGATACTGATGGACCTGCATCTTCCAAGCCAAATACCAATCGTTACAAACATGACAAAGATGGAAACCATGCTGAGCAGAAAAGAGCCTTCTGACATCAGCATCACACAAATTAAGTGTGAAAATAGTCATCAGCGTCACCAGTTGATAAAAACAGCAACATCAAAAAATTAAATTCGAGTTTGGTTGTTGCAAGGTACGGGTATCGAAAAGGAGACCTCACTAAACCTTAAGTTACAAATGTCACAATAAAATATCAAGAAACATGAAAATATATCAAAATGTCAAAGCCATTTTTGATTAAAATATTAGTGTGAATTTGAGAAAAACTTCGATTAAGCTTTTATTCATAGGATGTTAACATGTGCACAAACGTAGGGTTTTGACATTGTTCAATGTTAAAAAAAAATATTTCGGGTATTTTAGTTTACCAACTTTTCTGGTCTGAGTTCGACGATTTCTCATATAAAAGTCCAATGTATTAATAACCAGTGGCTGTGGAACATTCAACACTGCATGGCTGCGGGGTGCGTTTGAAACGGACCTTCAGAACACAACGTCTACTTATCTTTGAATAAGATTCCGGCACTTCGCATTTTCTCCACCTCTTACGTTGCTAGCTTTGATCGACAATTACAGGTATTTTGTGAGTACATATATCCCAATAATTAAGAAAAAGGAAAACAATTTGTACCAATCTGATTCATCGATGACTGAAACGAATATTTACAATTTTGAATGGTTTTTCTTTTATCTGAAGTGTATCGTGTTCGTGAGAAACCAGGACGATATTAAAAGTTTGCTTTGAAAACAAAATTTAAAATGTTTAGGTTAAAAGATTGAGTGGACATCCAGATATTTTATGTTGTTGGTCAAATGCACATTTTTATAAGGAAGCAGGAAAACAACCAGATATGAAAAATGGTTAACCACAGAGCTCAACAAACTACTGTGGAAACGCAATATTCAAATTGCAAATGTTTTTCAGCTCTGCTCGTTCTTGGACGTAAAACTGAACCCTTTAACGCCCCCGCGCGCCAATAGATTGGCGCGTGCTTTTCTGGTTATAACTCGCCAGCCGCTGTAGTAACTCGCCAGCCGCATAACTCGCCAGCCGCTATAGCAACTCGCCAGCCGCATAACTCGCCAGCCGCTGTAGCAAGAGAGTTGTTCAAACCCTCTACGGATGCAGCAAGTCTTCTTGGTTCATTTAAAAAAAATATTTTAATTTTGGTGGAGGGTTCGCCTGAGAGGGGCTCGGAAAGTGGGGGTGTTTTTGTTTTTTTGACCAACTTTGACAGGCCCTGGACGCCAATCCAACGGGCTAAAATTTTGGATCAAACTTTTTTTGGAAACTAGATTATCCCCGCGTCTATAGAGCCCTTGCTTGACCTTCTAGCGTGTCTGTAACCAAAGGTATGGCCCAAAAAAAACATTTTACCCCCTAAATCAGAAAATGCATGAGTCTCCCACTGGCGGCTACTGTAGTTCGCGATAATCCCTGATAACTCCCCGCTAGAAAATGCTAGCGAGCTATATGAGCCCTGGAAAGACTCTTGAAGTCTTCCAGTTTGCACTGAAAAAAAAACATTTTAGATTTTGGGACGGGGTTTTCGGTGGGTGGGGTTAGAAAAAGGGTAGGTTTGGCTTTTTTGGTTGTTTCATTATGACGTCATTACCTCCACAAAGGGCCAAAATTTTGGCTCAAAGTTTGGTTGTATTCTAGGCTGGAATATGAAGCTTTAGAGGCCTAGATCGACTTCCTAGCGTTGCTGGTGCCCAAGTTGGGGCCAAAAGACCCCAAATCGTTGAGGACATGGCTGAGTAATTTCAGGGGATCTTCCTAATTAAAACCCGGAAGTTTGGCCATAACTTTTGAACCAGAAATTCTAGAAAGTCCAACGAACCCTCTAAAGACTCGTATTGAAGCCTAGAATCCAAAAAAACTTCGAGTCACCAAATCAGATGGATGGTTCGACTCTCCGGAAGTGATGTCATTATCCAAATGTATAGAAATATGCATAAACAACCTCTGAATATGCAAACATTAACAAAAAAAACGTGATCTCAAGCTGAAATTTTTTTTCCAGTCTAAACTACCAGTGGGCCGCGACATCAAAAAGGTTGAGAAGCACTGTACTAGTCTTCACTAATTTTCAGAGGGTTTGAACAGCTCTCTTGCCTATTCTAACGGCGAGTTATGGCCATATCCAAAAGGGGTGTTATTCCACCCTGGCTACCTTTTTTAGGGGTAGGATTTTTGACTACTTTTTGGTTTTTGTGGCATAATTTTTCATCCAGATATGCTAGAAAGCCAATCAAGGGCTCTAAAGACTCAAAAGCTGGCCTAGTTTCGTAAAAAAATTTGGGCCAAAATGTGGGCCCATTCGATGGGCGTCCAGGACCGGGTAAAGTAGGCCATAAAACGCGAAAACACCCCCATATCTGACACCCCCCTAAAAGAAATCCAAATCCAAAACTGAAAAATTTTTTGATTCGAAACTACTACACTTGCTGAATCCGCAGAGGGTTTGAACACCTCTCTAGCTGCAGCAGCTGGTGAGTTATAACCAAAAACGTACGCGCCAATCTATTGGCTTTTGCGGTCGTTAAAGGGTTGAACCGTTGTGAACGGGCTTGTTCATACTGTAAGCATTTTCGCTGAAGTGGGAATTTTTCAAAACTCTTCAGGCGCTAAAAATGATTTGACATGATTTCCTTGAAACAAAGTAGCCAAATTTGTAAAACAAACATTTTTTCTGTAAACGTCTTCAACACAAATTGCAGCAAAAATAAATCACTGTTGACCCGAGAGATTGTTAAAATCCCACCTTTATGAATGTATCTTCTCGAAAATTTCGAAGGATATTGAAAGCTGTTAAAACCATTTCTCCTTTCGGGCATAGCAAACCTCAAGCTGTTCTTGAAGCCGTATCTAAACAAAATGTTCTGTGAACAAGAAAAAATATGTATCTTAAACTCGTAATCTCTTCCAGGTTGATTTATCTAAAAGAATTTATTCACCAATTTATCAAATGAAAGACTGCAACTTGAAACATCGTTTCAAAAACTATGATAGATTTACAGTTAGCGTGATCAGGGTTGGGACTTGGTCTTTTTGCGGCCAAATAGTGAAAATTTCGTCGTTTTCAGAAGTGGTTTGTGCGCAAATATTTTTTGGCCTTTTTTGAGTATTTTTCAAAATTTGGCCGAATTTCGCTTAATTTGCATGTCATACCAGATTCTGGAACACATTCCGGAATTTAACTCTCAAAATTTTCATGTGCACTCTCACAAGCATGTTTCCCTTCCTGACATTTGAAGTTACCCAGTTTAAACATTCCGAACAAAGAGAATGGAGATAGTTAACGACGCATGATGATCAATGTGACGTAATTAATCGATCGAACGTCTAAGCTGCAGTTTATTTTCTGAATCCTGGACGCACTAACAGAAGCTCACGCTCATTTGCTGAGCAGCAAAAAGTCGTTTTTGTGTAAGTACGTTTACTTCTTATGTTATAAGTAATAGCACCAAAGAATACACATACATAGCAAGATTTGCTCTCCAGGTTCAAAATCGGCAAAGCTTCGAGTCTGGTATTAATTGAAGCCGTACGATTTTGTGACCTTTGTGTTGGCATAATTGACTTTCATATGCCGTGCTTTTATTGCTGATCATGCCAGTCGCCAATTGATGTACATTTCCCGCTTAAACCACAACTGGCAATTGCGACAGTCGATCCACTAAAAGCTAAACATCTAGAGTTGTTTGCGGAATATCACCATTTGTAGACAGCTAACCCGGGAAATCGCACCGATTTCGAATTGTTTCAATCTGTTATCTCTAGCTGTAATCGGAGACACGCTACGCAGTGGTGAAACCTGGCGTTGTTTCTGTTAGACCGGATAATCAAATTCCATTAAACAATGTACGGATATAATTGCGGAAGCATTGTACGGGGAAAGTAGAATTCATATTCTTGGGACTTGCAATACGGTAAAAAAATTGGGTAAATTCATGACTAGAGTAGAATACCTTTTAAAGACAGAGAAAGCTGATTATTTAGTTTTTGAGGCAATGTCGGCCATAACGCGCCGATCGATGTCGCTAGAGAGTCAATGAAGTTATCATGATATACGGATTCATGTACTTTATAATAAAAAACCATTGAAATTTTCAGAAAAACGCAATCTTGTGATTGATTGTTTGTTTGTTTCAAGTGACTTTTAGTCATAATTTAAGATTTATTTTCACACCTACTAGCTTTTACAAACTGTTTTTTCAGTTTCTTACAGCATCAGTTGGGGTTTGTCCCGAGCCGAGATTAGTTATAGTTTTCCATTCATGTCAATCATTTGACCTTTTCGTAAAAAATTGTTATTTATGTATCCGAGTGAGACCCCACTCCCTTGAACAAAACCAAAGAAAAGATGATTACCTCAGCAGCTTAAACCGACTCAAAGAAAAAGCGATCCGTTCAAAATTTCCCTTGAACATGACTAATGACATGATAGCACTGGCATTCATTTGGGAAGACAGACTACGGCCCCCAAAATGCGACAAGAAAGAAGACCCACAGGTTTGGGCTACATCTTTTCCCCATCTGCTTACTCTAACACAAAAAGAAAAAAAGTTAAACCCGAAGGCAATGATTACCTACAAAAGACGCACCACAATTGGACAAAAGCTAACGAACTACAAAGACCTTGCTTTAAACAAGACACGAAAGCAAACCAAAGGTAAGCAAACCAAACCAAACGAAAGCAAACCAAATAGAATCTATTTGAATAAGGACTCAAGATGTGTCGAACACGAAACTAGTTTCCTTGTGCAAATAAACTATTGCGACTGATTCGCTTGATGTATGGTCACTGCGGTGGCTTTGCTATTGATGCTTTGTGTTGTTTGACTCAATCCGATGTTGTCTTCCGCTTCGTGCGATAGTTTTTTTCTCTCAACACAGCTTGCTTACTCCCACCGCAGCGTTTAAAGCGAACTCGTGGCAGGTTTAAATGGGTACCCCAGAGACTTACTGCCCACACATGGCGTACTATTTTTCTCTACCGTTGTTAGTCATTTCACCAAGAGTTAGTTTTAGTTGGAGAAATTTTTCAGCCATTAGCATCAACTAGTTAGATGTTTCAGTCATTTATTTATTTGAG
>Ga0210059_1002257_pt1 | contig 30001 bp, 15 predicted proteins | sample Ectturendosymbi2_FD_188042 | JGI IMG/M metagenome (GOLD analysis project Ga0210059, IMG submission 188042) | Ecteinascidia turbinata endosymbiont from Florida, USA - Sample 2 (SPAdes) (version 2) | ecosystem: Host-associated > Tunicates > Ascidians > Unclassified | place: Key West, Florida...
GCATGAACACGCCTGAATGTTTCCCTCGTCAGTAACGCTTGGTCAAAACTGGATGTTGAATGGTAGCAGTGAGTTTCTACACTTCATATGATAACACCCGAACTTATATTTACACTACAATATCTACATGCACTACACAGGTATGTGATGTTATTTTCTTACTTGTTGCTTTTTAATTCTGTAATGAGGATGAGAAGCATAAACCAAATTATTTATTTACAAACCTAGTACTGCCTATGGTATTGCGCTTACTTTTTCATTATCAAATTGTAAATAATCACGTCAATCACTAAATGTTTTAAAACTTGGAAATACAGTTGCATAAATTTGATGAGCTATTGTGTGGTCAATTTTTACATACATACTCTGCCTTAGTTACACTACTGCTGCTCTGGCTACTGCCCAAAAGTGCTAGTCAAGTTTAGCCATAACTTAGTAATATTTAGAAAACATTTTCGCCCCTTAATTCGGTCAGGGATCCACAACACAAATCCTACAAATCGTCATTTTACTCTGTGGTGCAAACTAACTAGTTTTCAGATTTAAATTTCTTGGCCTCCTTTTTGTATAATCTTGACAAAAGTTCATAGCTGACATGGAAAACAACACCACATCCATTTGCAATTTTTAAAAAAATATCTTTTTTATTGCGTACAGCTTCTTTCTCCAAACACTAAAGTATTAAACTAACCCACTAGGTCGAAGGTAAGCCTGGACCAGTTCGAATTGGGTTGAATCATCTTTTGTTTACTTCTTTGGAAAGTGGTTACTGATGTCGAAACTCGTATCTGTGATGTCATAGTACCTAATTCACGCGTCCCTCTTGGCTGCATACGCGTGTAGCTCGATCTAACAGCAACATGTCTGATTGTTATTAGTTTATGCATACAAGGGCAAGATATCTAGCAACAGTTTAACTTCTTATGTACTATGAGTAATTATGATGAGGTTGATACAAATTACTACATGCTAGAAAGGTGTCTTTATAAAAGGACTATCAGCATGCTTGCTTAAAATGTTAATCAATACGATCATAAAACCAATCACCAAGTAAAATATACAGATTTTTCACCACTCATTACCGACGGTACTCCTACCAAGAACTATTATACCTCTATGTTAATAAAAACAAACCAATTTCTTTTCTGACTAAGCAATGGGGTTTACCTTAATACTGGAGAACAGCGTTACTGGCAAGAAACACTGCTGGACTCCCATTCAACTTTTCACCTCTCGGTCATTTCCGTCACCACACTTGTCTACACAGAGAACAAAAGGAGCTATTCTATGACAACAACCCAAAACAAAAACTACTGGTGGTAATCTGGTAGTACCAATCGCTTAGACTTGAATATGTAAATAAATATTCTGAGCAGAAATTAATTCCAATACTTGATCTTTTTATATGTTATATGGTGATATGTTAATTATTAAACGCCCAGAGGAGTGGTGGGATATCAAACTACAACAGGGATGTTTAATTTTCATTTTTGTAGGTCGTGTCTCATGTATCATTACTCAAAATGTCAGGGGGCTATAATGATTATTGACTTGACAGGACCAAAATAAGTGAAAAGCGTATTTTATTGACCGTAGAAAGAGAGTCCTCGCAACTGCTACTTAGACACAGTATGTCTAGAGTTGTGAAAACTGGACATTGCACAAAATACCTTTAGTTCATTTGACTGGAAACAGTGCAGCCAGTGCGCAACTGGGAACTACAGGCCATGACACGGTTGTTCCGCCGTGTATCAAATGAACTATTTTGGGTAAGTGCAAAATATCACAATTTGGTGATATGTACCACGACTTCTTGATCATTGTCCCCTTTATACCTTCAATGCTGCACTGAAACCATATCAAGCGTAGACAGAGGAGTTTCTCACTTCCGTCGTGGCCTGGCCTTTTACTTAAAACATCTTTTTGGAAATTATTCGCCTTACATATTTCAATTTCATCAACGTTTGGGCATTGTCAGATGAGTCTGCAGCCATTGTGTGGGGCATTAAGGCCAAACGAAACGTACAGATTTCATTACTTGTAGTGCACAGTCTGTTTAGTCAATTAGTAAATTGTTATCTTCCGACTCAGTTACTATTACATTCAGTTCAGCCTTTGTAACACCAAGGTCTTTTAACTAGTTCTCAAACAATTTTATCTAAGGTTGAACCAAGCAAGTCAACTTCCACAACTTGACAAGCACAATCTATTTTCTCAGCTCGCAAACTATCAGAAATCAAGATCACAGGCGGTGTCATTATTACGGTATCGGAGGCAAAAATCGATTCTAAGAGCAATGTTTTTATACGCTTTGATGGCTTTCACTTAAAGATTTGATTTTATCGAGTATAAACTTATCTAAAACAAAAATTTTTAGTCGTTAACATTTTCCATCCACCGGTTTCACTACTACATTCCAGTCCTTTCACTGTAGTACTATAATCATACTTATCGTTAGGCTGGGAAGTTAGTATTGCTTCGCCTATTTGTTTATATGTTTACTCATGGGTTGGTCTGCACTTTAGCATGAGTAACAGTTACATAGTATTCGTTTGCCATCTAAAGTGAGCAGATACAACAAGGTCTAGCAGCTGGTATTCTACTTCTAGACCTAGATATAAGTTTCGGCAATAGCCTTGAAATAGTTCAGGATCTGTCTTTAAATAATCAGATTCCAAACCGATAGTTTTTAATCTTTCGCTCAGTACTACTTCTGGATCTTGAGTCCAATCAACGCGCAAATCTCGTAAAGCACGAGAGCATCTGTCATGAGCATTAGTCATTTTTATTCTTACTTTACAACAATACTTCCTTACAATTTTTCTGTAAAATAAAAGAGTAATTTCAAAGACTTACCAATGGATTCCATTGTTCACAAACCTTTCTAATTGATGTCGGTTCTAGTGACTTTGTACTCCGTTTGCAAGTCACTCTTATACTGTCTTCAATTTCAGCATACAAGACTCGGTTCTGTCTTAAATTTCCTAGTTTCTGTACTAACTTACATCTCCCAGGGTATGGTAGGTTATTAGGTAAAGACACGATTGAGTGGCTTCACTCTCTCTCCCAATGAAAGAAAAAAACCGAACGATAGTGGTATCATTTCGTTATGTGCCTGTGCTGAATTTTGCCAAATTTTGTTTAAACCGCTCAATTCTGTAGAGAAGTCGAGCTGAGGTAGTGACCTTTTTATTTGGACACTACCTCACTGGTGGCACCATTTTTTATGTTGCAGTCTTTTCCTAAAGAAGACCGCAACACATTTAGGACAACTCCGCAAGAGCACTGGTGAATTTGACCGGAGTGCCCAAGTTAACAATTAAGAAACTTAGACCCGCCCGTTTCGCTCGACCCGCTCAGTTTATCACAATAGAATTGTATTCACTCATGGTTTTATTAATACAGCGTTAAGCACTGCGACATTTAACTTTTAATACAAACAACAAGAGTTTAATATAACATGGTGTATTGATATACACATTGAGATTTATTATAAGTAACGGGGGTTAGCGCAAGTCTTATTCTTTCATGGAGGAAGAGAGTAACCCGAATTAGCAGCAGCATCATAGCCACTAAGCCATAAATTTATTTTGGGGTAACATAGTCCATTGGTCTGCCCACTGAGCCAGCTTGGTATGCCCACTGCTGGATATTCTGCCTAAGCCATTTGGGATACCCACCACTGGTTTAGGTGTTGAGCTTGGGATACCCACTGCTCAACTGACTAAGCCCGGCAAAGGGTTTTGTTCCGCCTAAAAAGATTTCTCTTGAAAGTCCTGGACATCAGATGAAAGTTGAAACTTTTTCAGATTATGCACAGGTCGGACTTTGATTACTTGACAACATAGGCGCAATTTGGTGGGGGACACGGGGGACATGTCCCCCCACGTTTTTAGAAGGGGGGGACATAATATGCCATGTCCCCCCACTTTCTTCTCTTAGGTTTCGTATTTGGAGAGGTTTCAAAACTAAATGTGACATTTGTCATGTTTTGTGTGAAGAGTTTTTCATGCTAGATGCTACACATAGCCATGTTGATGTTGAAACAGAGTTTGGCGTGGTATCACTGATTCTGATATTTTTATAATTTTTACTTCAAAAATGATTTTTAGCATTTTGCAAGTTTCTAGAGACCGCAAAAGATCGTTAACAGCCTCTGTCCGACATTTATCCACTGCGGTTTACTGTAAGAAAGGTCACTGTCTTCAAACAGTGAAGTTTAACGGCTGCACAGGTGAGAGCCCACAGTGCACCCGTGATTTGTTTCGTGCAAAATCGTTGGCTAATTGGCTTTGCTATAACGTTGTTTGTCACGTATTCAGAAACAGACAGCGTAAAATTTAAAGATGCAAGTGTATAATTTTAGAAAGTTACATTTTCAGGAAAATCTTTGCGAAGTTTTTGCTGAATACAAACAGCAGCACTATTGCTGGAGACTTAGTTTTAGGATGGGAAGTTTTGTAAAAGATTGTCTTCAACCATTAGTAAACAGGAGTTCCATCAAAGCTTTTGAAAAGTATTGACCTACCTATATATTGCCCCATAGCTCAAAAACTTAATGACTTGACTAGGAATAAAAGATAGCTCATACATTTAACCTTATTTCTTGTATGTCACGACAAGGGTGACCAACAAATTCAAAAGATATTTATACCCACAGTGCAGCAATGTTTTCATCCAAGTGCGAAACATTTGCTTTACAGGTAGCCTACGCATTGGTGACGGAACTATTTTCAAAGTGGGAGGGCACAAGTGCACGTCAAAAAAACTAGAAAATTTTTGTGATTTGAATTAGCAACTGTGACATCACAAGCACTGAAATATGACGTCATTAACTTTTGTCAGCATGTTTAAGAAATTTTATTCAAAATTTGATAAGCCCTCAGCGCCCCTATCAACACAACGCCTTATCTATTATACACCACACTGACTAGAGCACATAAATGTAACTATTTGTTCTTAGTCTTACACAAAACAATTTACTTTAACAATAGACCCAATGCCAATTGTGTTGCTACTTATTTAGGCAAAATTCGAAATTTAAAAGTGGGAGGGTCACTCCCTTCCACAAAAAGGTGGGGAAGCCTAAACCAATGCAGCCCCATGGTTCCGCCACCTATGAACCTACGTAACACCTAGTTTTGCTGGACATTCTTTTCGTGTTATTTCAGATGAAACGTGGTACTATTTGCCAATTCACCGTTGTTCATTTGATTTCTGTTTGATACCTAATTTATTTTCGTGTCGTTATGCATGTACTACTCTAGAATTAAACTTTTAACATTAATTTCGCCTATTAAAATTTGATGTTAAACCTGAAAAATCGATTGTGAATAGACTGAGCTGAGTGGCATAACTGACAGAAGTCACAAGGCAAGAGTCACCAGCAGACCCGGAACCAGCTTGGGACACTAGGGGCGAAGAATTTTCTGAGGGAGGCCCAAATTTTACATCGATAGCGTGTACCAAAACAATGGTTATGCATACAATATGTCTAAGACATTTTTTCAGGGGGGATAAAGTTTTTCCAGGGGGACGAAGCCTTCCCCTTAGTTGCGGACCTAGTCACCAGATGATTAGGTATGCAGACATCATATCGTAGGCTATATTGGTATATGGGTATGTAGCCAGAAAGACTTCTGGTTCGTTTTCTTTTGGTTATCTTGAAATCTTCTCTAGTTGGCTTGGATAATCCCGCTTGTGCGTTTGATTGGTGTTGGGAAAGGCTATTCGACAAACGATGTTTGGACAATCGAAAGGATACTCAACAGCATGCAGGGGTTGGCAAAAGGAGATTGAAAGTATGCATCCTCCACCCATCAGCATAAAAATAAATTGTAAACCATTTTGTGAAGTAGCCTGCGCTAATTCTGCCCAAACATTTTTTGCCACTGTAAGAGTATATCAATGGGGATTTGGCTAGAGGTGTGGCCCAGGAGCTAAAGATTTGTAGCATTTTTTAAAGAACGGCGCAAGAAAAATAATTAGCTACCATACCTTGCAATATACTGTATATATCGTACGCTTGCAATTTATCGTCATTTTAACTTTAAGCAACTTAAACAAGCCATCAAATCGCGCTGTAACCCACACTTCTTATAAAATGCATGAAAATCGATGTGTTCTACTTGTGATGTGCACGTGCGACCAATGCGATTCACCGTTTTGTGGACTCCTACTGACAGCTTTGATAAAACCCAGTTGATGTGTTCTAACCCGATTGATGTGTTCTAGTACGTAGTGGAAGATGGCTGAACTACAGTACCATGTTCAACAACAAACTTAAGTTTATTAATTTCTAAATCATTTGTAGGGATAAATAAAGCGTGATTAGTGTTGCTTTGAAAACACCTCTAAAAAACAAGATTGGGAAGCTGTATTTACAAAACTTCACTTCCGCATCGGCCCGATGACTATATTGGTTTTACATCAAGCTGTCCCCCCACATGTTACAACAAAATTGCGCCCATGCTTGACAAAGCTGTTTTAATTCGCAGGCACGGTAATGTGAAACCATTGATGAAAACGTCAAAGCTCCACATAATTGTGATTGAACCGTCACAACACATGTTTAATCATCACAGTTAAATATCTAGAATGAATGCTATTGTTGAATAACAGCGTCTATGGCCAAATTGCGCAATAAAAGACTTGAAAATTGGATCGTGTCATAGCCAGAGTTTAAGCTTCAAGACATACAAAACATATATCAAGGCCATATCCACGCATTTAGTTTTAAAACTGTACAAAAACAAAAATTAATGATGTTCATTTAAGGTTACTGCTGACCAGGGTAAGTTATACAGTATTTGTAGAATGCCAGAGGTATCAGAGAGGTATTTTTGCGATGGTTTTGAAATGAATTTACATCACCAGTGGCTGCTGGGATACAGCAAGGTGGTGCATCAGAAACAACTGCGCAAAGCGTTACTCCTCGTTTTCACTTTCGGTTAGTGATTAGGCTAGAAGCGCTTATATACAAGTTTGTATTTAATGATCACCAACTTCCACACTGAGCATAAACCTGAGGCAAAGTCAGACATGGCATGATTTCTCCAGCATTTACACTATACACAACGTTTGAATAATCATGGACAATGTTATTGGTAAACCACACTGCTTTGATCAAGTTTGACTAAAAACTGAAGTCGGGTAGGTTCTTTAAGCAATTTCGTTGATTTGCACTGAAATATTTCTTTGGCTTACACACCACAAGCTTAATTAACTGAAAATTGTTGGTGTAACTTTCGGAATTGGAGGGGACATTGACCCCATCGCCCCCCCTGGCTACGCGCCTGGTGACGTGTAAAGACACCCCTTACGTAATCCTTGTTTCACGTCTCGAAGAAAACACCACTGCGATCTCGATTCGTTATCAAAATATGAAATAATTTACTTTATGCCCAATGGTCAAAACGTTTGCTACTTCATTATGAATGGAATCGTCTGCCAAACTGCACTCGATGTGAAATTGTCTGATTCCAACTCTGCTTAGGTATAAAGCAAAGACTTGCTTGTCTGCGTATGCACAAGGCTTCTAAACTTCTTTTTCGGAATAATTCTTTTGTAGGTAAACGCTTCCTAAGTGTTGGGCTGAAACCAGCAGTAACTTGAATTAGGTGTGATGTTGACCTTGGCCTTCCAAGACTTATGCTGCACCCTATGGTTGGTGCATTGCTAGCTACATTGATGATCATCGTTGGTAGTAGTCACCAGCTGAGGTTGTCGTATAGGCATCATTTGACAGCAGTAAACATAAAACAGATCATGCGGAATCACGGCAAGCATATAGGTTGGCGAAAGCAGCTCAATTTACTGAAAGTAACAGAGCTTTGCTACTGAGAGTAACGAAGCTCACGAAATATTATTTTCATAAAGACGAGACGTGTACCCCGTTTTGAAACAAAAGCATTGTGCTGAGTTGTTGTCACGCACCAGCTACCACCGATCGATTCGCTCATGAATTATTTGTATTGATTTCTTCTTAGACGTGTTTGCGTTGTACCAGCGATTTGCAAACGGTGATGGCAGTCGCAAAGAGGCGTTTAGTGGCAGCGTAGCACGGGCGTTAATTATTAGCACGTGAAAGCTCAACGCTACGAGAACAAGAGCAGCAAAGTCGATGGAATGTCCATGTGAATGCAGCCACCTTCCTCGAATTCTTTTCAGCTGCTCTATCTGCGGTGATTACTATCGTGAGCCTAAGGTAACTGTTGGAAACTTTCTAAGTAGAGGAGCAAAAATGACTTTTGCTCTTGATTAGCAACGAGTTGAGCTGTGATTTGTTTTACAAGAAATGGTCGAAAATGGTATATCCAGTACCAGCTTACTTGAAGCATTACATGGTGTATTTTGTTTTTGATGAACGCTTTGTGACAGCCGTTTTAATTGAAGTATTGTCACGGTTTTTCTTGCTACTGATTTATGCCTAAATGTTGTCAAACCTGTTGATGTTTTTAGAACTTTGGTAATTCGGACCTAGACCGCTCTGGAAGTTTTAAAAAGACCTACAACAAATTTTCAGTTTGGTGCTTTCGGAAATGAACGACTTTAGGAAGTTTATAATATCTCCAATCCCAACCCAACAAAAATTTCCACCTACAACTCCACGAAACGCTTTTTTTCAGCTAGTTTGTTTTGTCGTGATAGCAAGGTATTTTTATGATTGCTTGTGTTTTTTCCTAAAATGGGTAATAAAAACCCTCAGCAGACCTGTTGGTCTTATGAAAAATTTTAGTTTATATAATTCAAATTTCATAAAGCTGTTCAACGTTAATTAAAAGCTCTAGGTTTGCTGCAAGCTTTCAAGACCAGCCAACTGGACTTTGCGGTGATTCAGACTTGCACATCTCTCTTTTCAAGAAACTCGTTAGCCAACCCAAAATTTTTGAGGGGGTAAAATGTTTGATTTTAGGCGAATAACACTATTTTGTTTGGAAAAACGCCTCTCAAAGCACAAAATGACTGTGTTCTAAAAATTTGGGAAGGGCCATGGCCTCTTTTCCCCCCTGGCTACACCTATGGCCTATGTGACGAAGTTGAATCAATCAGCAAAGTTCTTAATAGAAAATTGATTTCGCATAACTCTACGCATCCTCATTCCTGAAATCTTTATCAAATATAATGTTGTTTTGCTATTCAACGTTTATTCAAACCAAAATGCTTGTTTCGATCGTGTTTTGTTTGTTGTTTTTGTGTAAAGCAAACAATATTTTGGGCTAAAACGCCAATTCTTATAGCTTTAGAATTGCAGAGTATATAGGTTGTCTCTAAGCCAGGGGTGCCCAAAGTATTGTTGAATTTACTGGTAGTGCTTTCTACAGCATTTCTGCTTTAAACAAACTCAGATTAATATTAGTGCAACGCACGCTGTGGCTTGTAGTTTTCGTATTTCAAAACTTCTTGAGCAACCAAATGAGTAAGAAAAGGCGTATTCAAGATGAGGGCCGCACGTTTCAAAAGAGGTGGACTGAAATTTTTTTCTTTGAGCGTGAAGAGAAAGCTATGTGTTTGATATGTAAGTAGAAAGTGGCGGTTATGAAAAATTACAACTTGAAGCGGCATTACCAAAAAATCATGCTACTTATCACTTAGTGAACATCAGAGATTAGCGAAGGTAGAAAAGTTACAAAAAGAAGTGGTTTCGCAGCAGTCAATGTTCAAATAGATGAACGAAAAATCGCAGGCTTCCACTCATGCTAGTTACGTAGTAGCCTATGAAATCGCTAAACGAGGAAAACCTTTTACAGAAGGTGAATTTTTCAAAGACTTGATGCTGAAAGTAGCAGATATAGTGTGTCCAGATAAAAAGGTGCTATCCAAAATGTAAGTTTAGCACGAATGACAATAACACGCATAGTAGAAGAAATTGGTAATGATCTTCACGATCAACTTCAGAGCGACGTACAGAAATTTGTTTCTGTATCATTGGCTCTGGATGAGTCCACGGACATTGACTCCACCACCCAACTTCTTATTTTTCTCCGTGGAGTAACGAAAGATTTCCAGGTTTCAGAAGAACTTCTAACTCTGGTTCGTTTGAAGCAGCGAACAAGGGGTTGTGATATTTTTGAAGCAGTCTGCGATACTATCGATAAAAGTAATTTGAAATGGTCTCAGTTAGTCGGCGTGACAACGGATGGTGCCCCATCTATGACAGGAAGAGAATCATGTCTTGTGGCTCTGCTAAAAAAGAAGACAATCGAAAATTCTGAATCTGATTTAATACATTACCATTGTATTGTTCACCAGGAGGCGCTTGTGGAACGTGTTCTGAACCTGAATGATGTGATGAAAATTGTGGTAAAGAGTGTGAATTTCATCAGAAAAACAGGCTTGCACCACCGACAATTCAAGAAATTTCTTGAAGAGTGTGGAGCAGAACATGGCGATGTCGTATATTTTGCTGCAGTCCGATGGCTGAGCAAAGGAGCAACGTTAAAGCGATTCTTTTCCCTTCGAAAAGAGATTAGCGAATTCGTGACTTTGAAAAACCAGGATGTACCTGAACTGAAGAGCTATGAGTGGCTATGCGATTTAGTTTTTTTAACGGATGTAATGAGTCATCCTAACGAATTGAAGTTGAAGCTTCAAGGCACTGGAAAATTTGTTACAAGTCTGTATGATCATGTTAAAGCTTTTCAAAGAAAGCTTGACTTGTTGCAAACATAGTTGCTCCAAAGAAATTTGACCCACTTTTCAGCATGCAAACAGTTAATTGAAGAAGATGAGCATGGTAAGCATGCTTTGATTTTACTACGTTCTAACAAATATAACAGCATGCTACAAAACACCCAAGATGAGTTTCAGCGACGATTTTGTAATTTCCGCTCCCATGAACAAAATCTTATGATGTTTGCCAGGACTCCTTTTGAATGTGATCCCAAATGTATACCAACCGACATGCAGTTGGAGTTAATAGAGCTGCAGGAAAGCTCAGAGCCGAAATATGCTTTTCGTGATCTCTCTTTAGATAAGTTTTACTCCTCCCTCCCAGCTTAAACTTACCCAGCCTTGCGCAAGCATGCTAACAGAATGGTGTCTCTTTTTGGTAACACTTACACATGTGAAAAGACGTTTTCAGTTATGAACTTCAACAAGTCAAAATGGTGGACAATGCTAGCTGATGAACATCTCTCTTCCATACTTCGTATTTCTACCAGTACATACCAGCCACGGTATATGAGAATGTTGGATGAAAAATCACAGCTGCATTCTTCACATAAGATGTGATTGCTACGTTCTTATAAAGTGTTTGAATGGTGCAAAAAGAAAAATAAAAGATAAGAGTTCCGTTGTGTTGATGTAATCAAAGGAACCTTATAATTGGTTACCCTACAATGTACAAAAAGCTTAAGCGGAAATTTACGGACAAAAGTTATGAGTATTTACTGCGGCCCGCCAAGACTCGCGAATAGCGAAATGTGGCCCATGCCTAGAAAACTTTGGGAACCCCTGCTTTAAGCAATACGAAAAACACAATTTTTGTGTCTCTTAACTGACAGATCCTGTTCAAATCAGGAAAACAGTGTCTTCAGCATAACAAGTTGTATGTTGTGTTTATCCTTGCTCTGAGTAAAGTTTTACGCAATGAATCTAAAAGTAACGACCTTGGCCTCCTCGTAACGAGTGACTGAGACTTGTGAAAAATTGGACTGTAGAAAATATCTTATGTAAATTTGCAGTCAATCCACTGCTTGTAAGGTGGTTATGACGAGATCGTGGGTACATGCAGGGGATCAGACGCGTAATGAAAAGCTGAGGATATAAAATTCGTTGGCTGCGCTATCTCCTATGATATCACACAAGCTTTGTTCTGTTCTTGTCGCTTACTCACCCTAACATTGTGTAATCTTTTTACCAGTTGTTTTACACTTGTGTTTAACTTGCACGTTTACTGTTTAACTTGCACGTTTACTGTCGGGTTGCCAGATTTTTTTCGCAGCTTATGGCCAAAATCCTGATAAAAAAATGGCCAAAATGGCTGTTTTTTTAAAACGTTATGGCCAAAATCACGAAATGTTTCACCTATGGTAATTTCCATGTTCATAGGTGTCTGAAATTGTTTGGAAGGCAGTATATTTTTTGCCAAAAAAATGTCGTTTGTCAAAGAAGCAATTGTTTACCTTAAAACAGCAATTTTTGCTGTAAACTTAAAATTGCCTGTTACAACTTGTCTTTATTGATCTTAATAAAACTTAGAACCTTATATTAAACACTGTTGTAGATACATGCTTACATTCTGATGCATTTCTACGTTAAACAATTTGAAATTAACTTGCCAATTCAACGGCAAGACTAGAATGTTCTTGATCATGTGCTCCAAATATATGAACAAAAGATTAAAGTCATGAACTGCATTGGGTTGATGATCATAATGAGTTAACCACATGCTCAAAACCATCATTAGGTTCACATGTGAATGAAAGGGTAGGAACACTTGAGAACAAACATTGACTCATGACAGGTCCGACTGAAACACTTATTGCACAAAATCTATAAGATTGACAGGGCTAAATAATTACTACACACTTTGAACATTACAAGTTTGAAGTTACTGCAGAGTATTACTGTAAAAGTGATGAGAATGTGAGAAACTTCTAAAAGCAAAATCTTACCAAAAATAGAAAACACTTCTACCAGCCTATAACATTATCATTCACGCTACCGAGTGCAGCAGTCTTCAGAATTAGATACAGTTCGAGCGCAGCAGATACCAATGGTAACCAAAAGATTATCACTATAACTAAAACATCTGTACAAAATCTACTGACTGCAAGGGCTAAATCATTACTGCACACTCAAAGAGAAAAAGGTTGAATTGCCACAGTGTTACCGTAACAATGAGTGATATGAATACCGTCCAAAAAATACAAAAAGACAAAATAGTTAATGAAACTTTATTTTACAGTGACAAACCAAAAAGGGCCAAAAAAATGGCCAAATTTTACAAAATGGCCAAATGCGTTTTTTCATGGCCAGCGCATTTTAAAAATGGCCAAATTTTTCGAAATGGCCAATCTGGAAACCCAGTGGCACTTCCTGCGTTGCCAGCAAAATGCTTGAGTCGACAATCACTCCCGGTGCTCATCATTTTTAGTGCGTCGGAAGTTGTTCCTGCTATTCGTTTTTGGTACACCGCACAGTTTAATCTTGAGTCATTCGAAGCAGATTCGTAAAGAACAAAACGCTAATTCGAACAACGTAAAATCTGCTGTTGAATGAGCCTGAGATGTGACCAGTTGTTTTCGCAAATCGACGACATGAAACTCCGAACCTATGGATTATCACGAAGACAAGCGCATTCCATCTCTGAAGTGTTCCTTAGCTGCCTTGCTATGCTGTCGTTACAGAAACATCACAGGCGTTTTTAATGGTCCACGCGTGAATGGTCCAGGGTTAACATGCAGCAAAAGACGCCGATTGACTAGTTCAACACTCAGCTCGTACTACTGTAACTTGTATTCGACAATGCTACGCTGTGTTGCACAGCATTGCAGTAACTTCTTGACTGATGTAGTCATGTTACCAGGCTCGTAACCAGGAGGGCAAAGCCCTCCTAAAATATTTTTCGCCCCTCCTGGTAAAATGTGCTGGACACAGCTTAAAAGTATTGGACATAGTTTAAAAAATATGGGCTCCTCTCAGAAAACTCTTCGCCCCACCTGGTGTCCTAAGCTGGTTACGGGCCTGCATGTTACTGTGCGTACACAGAAACAAAATTGACAAGATTTACTTTGGATAGTTGCCTAGATGCGATGTGTTTGAAAACAAGAAGTGATTCCTTGTCAAGCTCCACTTTAATATCGATGCGAACACATGTTTGTGTTTACTACATACCTGTTTTTGAACAGGGTATTTTAAACCCGCATCAACTTCTACTAAATCATTCCAACTATTTTTGAAATGCGACGAAATAAAAGCACAAGGCGATGAATTAGTTTTGCATATGGTATGAGAAATCTCGTGTATTTATTGCACAAAACATATGTCCTGTGTCTTATAATGGGCCCTGCTAAATATGAAACAATCACTCAGAAAGCGAGTACATAATTGAGGGTGCAAATTCTCTCCTGTGGAGCGTTTAATTGAAACAACGACTACACTTTGGGACTTTGGAGCAGCTTCACTTTTGGGCACAAATTTCTTGTACCTTGCATGATGATATAGAAAGGATTATCACTTACAGCGGTAGTATAGCCTCAAGAAACGATTAAAACTCTAAACTCTTTCTCAAAATGTAAAATGCTCTCGCTTTTTTTCTTCTGAAGCAAAAGCAACAGAAACATAATACTCCACGGAATAAAGCCAGTGTTTTTCATATTAATTAGACTAAACAAGAGACTTGTACGAATTGTCATGAAGCGTTTGCAGAACTGAAAATCATGAACATTAATTGCTGCAACAGACCCCAATGCCAGAGGGAGACATCACCGAGTATTGGTTAACAATGAACTCGGCAAAGGTAGGCCTAACACGTTCATATAAGCTTGAAATTTGGTGAAGCTTGTCAGTGCTTGTGTTTCAACTGCGATCTGAGGTCATTTCCTGCGAAGCTCAGAGCTAAATTAATTGTAAACGTTTCATCATAAACAATTGATAATGCCAGGTCATTATGCGCTTTACGTCAATGATGGGCGAACAATACCTCGTGAAGCCGAAAGGGATGGCCCCTGAAATTTTCTGAAAATTGTTATTTGTACGTCGAAATAAAGCTAGCTGGTGACAGCTAAAGGCGATAGAATGCGCTATAACCCTGCAACAGAAAACAAATTAAGTGAAAAGTTTGTATTAGGGGTAAACTAGCGGGAAAGTAGTCGTTCGTTTCCGAAGACAAAAAAGGGTCGAGCCAGTGGTGGACCAGCCAGTGAGGTTAGGGAGGGGGCGATTTCAGTAATATTTGGTAGTCAAGTCTGGTTACGGGTTCACTACTGTAAGAGGGATGAAATATACTTCACAAGACTGCTGTGACAAAACAATGGACGGCAAAATAGCCTTGTATCGCGAATGCTGTGTTCCAAATTGTACAAAATCATGGTGAATAAAGATACTTTGTAGGTTTTAGAGGGGCGACCGCCCCCTCTGGATCCGCCTATGGGTCGAGCAAGTTTGGTAAAGCGTGGGCAGAAACGATCTATTCCACCAAGGCGCAACCTGAACAAAGATAAACCGCGTACCTACGTGCTAGCGGGTCATCAAAATGACCTGCAAATGCATTAAATTCGTCCGTCACTGCTTTAGGTGATAGCTTCTACCAAGAGGCCTAATCACATGCCTGCTTCATTGCGCCTCTTTGAAAATTACATTTTGCTACTGCCGAATATAGGTGCGGGGAATTCATCCAATGAAGTGCAGCTTGCGACGCTTTAAAAGTTCTAACTGATATGTGGTAATATGGTTGTTGATTGACCGACATACAGCATTGTTACTACAAATTATTTCTGTCAGGAATTAATTAATTAATTTGAAGAAATAGTATAAAAATGACTGAGCGAGTGTATGAATTTAGCAGCTCACAAATTTTGGTCGATCTTCGCTCAGCAAAAATGCAAGATTCCAAACATTAGCTTGTAAAAACGCTTTGCGCTTGGCTGAACCACCAACCGTTTTGTAAAGCGGGGTACAACTTGCAAGGTTTTCTGCTGATCTGATGGTCTCATACCAATGCAAACAGCGTGGATCATACAATCCTATTGTGACTGCGACCTACATGTTGACTCAGTGAAAGCATCGATGAAAAGTGGGCGACGCACATTAAACTCATGCTCTGTTGATACAGTGTAGTTTCTAACTGTTAATGTCGCATTTTTTGTTCGACAGATGCTCTCGTGCTATCACACATTTTGCCATAGCTGTTTAACCACAAAACTGCCTGCAGAAAGTCTGACGGTAACCTGTCCAGATTGTTCAGCCAATTCAATTTTGCCGAGCGGTGGCGTTCATTCATTGCGTAGCAGTGATTTTATCAGCAGGTACCTGTACAAAAATTTACTTAGTATTTGTTTGATGCATGTTGTTAAAGTTTTGCAGAATATCTGTAAATATGCAGGTGGTAATACTTTATTAAACAATAAACTATGGAGGGTCTAACTGTTACTGCAGAAGTTGGAAAACTGTTTCATAAGTGCAAAATTTAAAATGGGCGCTCAATCAAGATAGATCCTTCTGCAATCTACAGCAACATAGAAAATTTCAATCTTAGAGTAGTATCAACTAACATTAGTAAAATATGTCTACACCAACTATGCCTCTGATTCTTTCCAAAATTCAGCTTCCCACGTGATCTCCAGCACAAAGCCAAAAATCGTTTCCGGCTCTTAAAAATAAACTGATATAAAGCCTGAGAATTAAAAAAATGCTCTTTTGGATAATTTCCGGTTTGATGTGAATGCATGTTGATTTTGTGACTTTGCAGTCAAAAACAGCCATTGCTTGTTTGTAGAAATTATCATCGTTTCAGTATATTGTTTGATTAAAAAACACAAAAGTTGTTAAAATGTTAAATGAACGCATTGGCGCTTTTATCAAGAATAGGGGCATTATTAAACCTGCTTGTAATATTCATGTGTAACATGCATCATGTGTTCTACATTATATGATTTTCAATATCACCTCGTGACCGGATCAGGGAGATTTTTTTTGTGGATAGAAAAAGATCTTATTGAAGCATCGGTTGCACAAAAACTTTTTTAATGTCGAGCTCGCTTCTTTAAGCTTCAGCAATTTATCAGAGAAACATAACTGTTATGCTGGTTGGTGCTGGCACACTAATCTGTTTTCTGTTTTATTCATATTCGGCTGTGTTTATTAACGGTATTATATTTAGAATTTTGAATTAAAGACAATCAGAAGAAAGGCCGGGGTGCTTAATTCCACTACATTTTATTTAACCTTCCTAGAAATTCTGTGTCCCGTAGATTAAACGTAACAAATCATATAGCAGTACAATCCTGGGATGATGAAAATAAAATCTCCCGAGCAAAACTTGCCTGCTCTTTCACAAAATCTCTCAAACAAACTTGCTTACTCTTTCGCAATGATGAAGGTAAAATGTCGCATACAAAACTTGGCCACTCTTTCGCGTTTCATTGCCAATTCCTCGCTTTGCTCTTTCAGCATTTTGTATTAATGACTAAATACAAGATCTTCACAGTTTAGTAGTTTTCAACGAACATTTATGAAGGCGTTTATGTGTGTGCGGAGTTGTTCTCAATCAAAGTCTGACTCACAAAATTTCACAAGTAAACCCAGCCCAAGGAATATAACAAGGTTTTCACCCCCTCAAAACTCCAAAAGTGTCAACGCGCCAATGTCATTGTAAGGCCCACCTGACTGAGTAGTAACTTTCTATAACTTGTGTTATTACCACGTGCTGGATCTACTTTTTTTCACAAAGGTGAAACACGCTTGTGGTGACGGCAGAAGTAAAGAACGTAATCCACTGGGTTGGCAATAACCTTGTGGCTACGAATATGCAGTATGCTGGCATAAAAACGACCAAGTTTTGCAATCGTTTGGGACGCTTCTGCAGAGAGTTGAAAAAACGCCTGGTTAACTTGCACAGCTTGATGAAAAAGTTCAACGTTGAAATCCACCTTCAAGATAAAACTCATGAGATGTCTACCCAACATCGAGATGATCAACAAACAAGCGCAGCTCAAGCCGATGTGATTGTTGAAAAAGTGTCGACAGCGCGGGCCTGCACCGTCGACACCGCTTCAATCGACGTCATGCTCTGTCAGTGTGAATGTGGAAGTGGAGCAACAGTTGAGATACTGTGCAACATGTGCGAACAACTGCTCTGCCAACGTTGCGCGGCAAACAATCACGGCAAACACAACGAGTCACTTTCGTTAGTGGAAGTAGCTGCTAATCGTTGTGAGGAACATCTTATGCATCAGGTATGCCTGCATATCACACACCACGTAACACTTGTTGTTTGTCATTGCTTTTTTCTTCATCTGCCAAGTGGTAGTTGCTGCGCTAAGAGTAACAGAAAAAAACACTTGAACTTAAAATTTCTTGAGCTTTAGGATCTATCATAAGACGTTAGATTAAACTTGAAAAACAATCTCCGAGCTCATTTCTGATTCCCCGCAACAAAATATTGAGAATGCAGAAAAACATAATGTGGTCTGTACTTTGTATTGTCTGATAGTATTGCATTATTCACCACCAGATCACATCCAATTTCTACTGAAAGCATCAACTTTGTAACGCACACTGTATTTTTGCTACGGCCTTACTTTCTTCGTTAAGGTTATACGCAGCCTCTAGCAGGTCCACCGAAAGCAAACGTTGCAGCAACCTGAAAGCTTGCTCGTAAATTATTTCTGAGAATTTTCCTAACTTATTGTTTGCTGCTGTAGCTATGGGATTGCCACCGGTCTAATGTTAATGGCCAGAGTTGTTTTCCTGTGCCGCTAAAAACTTTACATCTATGGACTGCAGCCATGTTATTGCATGTTACCTGATACACTCGTGTACGCAAGTGTGGAGAGCATGAACAAAATATAAAAGGAAGTTTTCATAAACTGTGCTTTGTTTTATGCCTGCTATGAAACTTTGCACTGTTATTTTTTCTGCAGTCGCACAAGCTGCGTGAGAAAATTGAGTGCATGAAAGGGAAACTGACATTGATTAATTCAACAGCCGAAGACTTGGTTCTCAGCAAAGACGTGGCGGAATCGACTGCGAAAACAACTTTTTTCGAACTACAAAGTGAACTTGAACAGAGAAAACAAGAAACACTCGAGGAGATTGAGAAAACATATATGATAAAGCAAGAAGTCTTAGATGGGCAACGACAACAATTAGTCTCATCAATAGATAACCTAAGTCTTACAGCGAATTTAATCGACAGTTCTTTGACAGAATCCCGAATCTCTGTTGAAGGTGTTCACAATAGTTCTCACGACAGTGGCGTAAGTTGCGATGAGCCAGCAGTGAACGAAAATAGCGATGATTTCTCCTCCATCCCGGCGTTGGACAGGGCGGTAAAAACGTACCTGCTATATCGCCACGTGATTTCGCGAATTCCCAGCGATGAAGTCAAGGAGACAAATGGCAAACAGGCGTGCAACCCGGTTTTCAGCGAGTCTCAAGAACCGCCAAATTATAAACATGAGTTTGTGGCGAAAAACTCTTATGAGCCAAAAGAGAACTCATCACTGACTTGGATACCTTCAAAGAAGTTAACAAAGTTGATGGAAGACATAGGATCAACCCAACTGGGCAACGTAATAACCAATCATGCGGTAGCGAGCAAGAGCAGTTTAAGCGGAAACTGCCTACGATCTGAAGAACCCTGCATTGCTGGTCGAGAAGAATGTGTAGTTTTAACTTTAAAAAATTGTCATGGAAATTTGGATACAAGCGTTTCGGCTCCAATTAATGCAGAATTGATTTTGATGAGTACTTCAGATTTAAATGAAATTCAGTTTTCAAAAACTACGTCAGAAAGTACGGATGAAGTTCAGTTGCATGAAGTCAAGTGCAAGGTATGTCTTTAAAATACAAGGGTACGTTGTGTGTGTGTTGGAGCAGGTCGTGTCATCCTCGCTACTGCCATTACTTTTTGATTCAGGTGTGTGCTTTTATCAGTTTCGCTTTAGATGCACTAAAGTCAATATCTCTGCTTCCGGCGTTACCATCTCTTTCAACATGTTTCTGTTGTCAAACCTCTGAATGTAGCTTTCTGACCCTGCACTGATAAGTAAAATCTGAGTTTCATTTCGTATTTATGAGATTTATTGCTGGTAATCCCAGGCTAATCTGACTTCATAATTTTTGTCATAGGTAGCCCCAGTCCCATGTCAGTCCGGATCGTACGAAATACGTTTCATGCCAAACTGGGCTGGAGAATATCTGCTCAAAGTTGAAGTCAACGACTCCCCAGTTCAGAACAGTCCTTGCCGCATAAAAGTAACAGATGCACTTCCTTCGTCTTCCGAAGTTAAGGTTTCCCGAAATTCTTTATCCACAACAATGAGGTCAAAAGGCGTGAGGCAGCGAGCGATGAAACGGCCGCAAAGGTGCACGATCGAACTATATTTCGACTTTACTGTTTTTATTGTGATTATTACTGGCGCATGAGCACGTACAACTGCAAAAAACAACAGTTTTATCAATGCAATCATTACCATTGAACTGTGGCGTACGCAGAAAATTTTCATGGGGGGATTTCATTCAGTGGCATATGGTGGTCTTTGTTTGTGGTGTGCGGTTTTCGTGACGTCACAATTTGACGTCATATTCGTGTTTCCAAACCAAAGTTTTGGCGAAGTTTGTTGACATAATAGGCACATTCTTCTACACGCCCTCCCCTTATTTTATGTGCCATTGCACTGAATATAAACTATCAGCGCTCCAAGTTAGGATATCCGAGGAAAATAAACGCAATGCTACGACACAGGAGTTCATAACGGCAAAATTTTGGCTGCGTGTTGAAAAAGGGGAGTAAACACACTCATCACTGCGTCAGAGCAATTTACAACTGCAAAATGAGACTGCGCTAGTGGGTCGTCGCGTACGAGCCATTGGGCGTAAGTGTGCGGCTGGACTGGCTGTCGCACACCCCGGCTTGCAATATCGAATCTTGGTGAACTACACAACAGGGTTGCCACCCATAGGCGTAGCCAGGGGGGACCAAAGGGGTCATTCCCCTCCAAATTTTTAGAAAATATACTCATTTTGTGCTTTGAGAGGCGTGTTTCCAAACAAAATAGTGTTATTCGCCTAAAATCAAACATTTTGGCCCCCCAAAAATTTCTGGGCTGGCTATGCCACTGTTGCCAACCTGTCTTTACCAAAGAAAGCGATACGTTGTCCCAAAAAAGCCAGAAAAAGCCAGAGTGCAGGTTTGATGCATATACACGTAAAACATGCACAACCACGTACAAAGTAGACATTAAAACTCGTCAAAAACATCGAAATAACACAAGCCCAGAAGCATACTCTTTCCATGTAATTACACTGTCGTGCATTTGTTTTTTATCAATAACATAGATCATTTTTAGGGCAACAGTAAAATTGTTGCAATATTCTCTGCACCCTGCATGGTAATAGACCCTCGTCGCAAGAGATTTGTAATGAATATGCAGCTCAGACAATGTTTTGCCAGAGCCCAGTCTATCCGACTGAAAATAAGCCAGAATAAGCGATATTTTCTGGATTTTTTTATTTCCAAAAAAAGCCAAAGGTGTTCAAAAAAAGTCAAATTGGCAACTCTGCTACACAAGAATTGAGAATGCGCATAAAGTATGCAAGAAAACTTGCAAATTTTTGTTATGTATTGAAGTCCAGAAAAATTAGTTTTCCTTTTCCCTGCTGAGACATTATGAAATGCCTGAATGTTTCTGTGTTGAAAGTTGCTGTTTTGAGCTTGTGCAATAGTTCATCATGCTACACAATTTGGTAATGTAGTCATTACGGTCAGCGCTTGAGCTGATCAGCCATAGCAGACAAAATAAAGACAATTATTTCCAATAAAATGAATTTTCGCGGAACACAATCTTTAAACATGCGTAGTGGACGAAAGGTCTGCAAAAAGTGTTGAGATGGTTTCTGGATGCAGACGATAACCCTGATTCTCACCAAAACTTAATTATTACTTTTTGGCCCATTTACAATGTTCCTTGAACTTTGCATGCAAATTTATTTCGTGGTATTTGCATTAAGTCGACAAATCAACAAGCAAAAAGTATGCGAAAACGTTCAATTTCCTTTGCGCAGGTAATAAAGATTTTGTAAAATATCAAGCTCAAGGGGGGGTTGATAACCCCAACCCCCCCTTGCGTACGCCCTTGCCATTGAAACCCCCTGGGGGTGCGAAACATTTTTTGGCTGCGGGAAGCGTCCGTTTTAATGACAGGAAATTGATATATGTATATTACTCTCCTGAGGCTTTTTTGTTTTTATTTGAAATGAATTAAAGACAAAAATTCGATGTTCGTTCAAACCTACTGTATGTGTCACGATATTAATTATTCTCGTAAACATTAACTGCAATATATTCTTCTTATTTACGAACTTGTAGGAGTTTTTGCTCGAATGGACTAACTATACCCTAGATACTGTCAGATTTTGTGATGTGGCAATTTCTTTTCAGGACAATTCTAGGATATTATGAGCATAGTATATGTATGAGCGGATTCCGCAATATATTTCCATGTTTTGAAAACTCGTAAGCAAGAAACAGAAACTTTCATGCCATTGAAGTGAAATACATTAGCAAACTTTTGGGAGTCACCCTTTCGATTTTATTATTTTGTGGATATTGCAAGCAAGTGGTTGTTTTTTGTAGAGTGTATTCAAATGTTAATCTGTGTCATCTTTTCTTGTCCGTATGTTTATCTTTCTTTACATGTTAAAAAGTTTAAATTCCCTTCTAAATGTTTGAAAGCTAGTTCTTGATTATTAATCGTAGGGGGTCAGAACAAATTTTTTACAGGTACAGGAATAAAAACGTTGGGAACTCCTGCCACAGATAGACCCTTCATTGCTTGAGTTTTATGAGCTGGTACGCAAGACATATCCTTGGAGCAAATACGTCACACAATCACTAAACTTTGCACAAACCGGGTTCTTGTGCCCACTGTTGGATTTTCATGTAGTCTTTTTGCTATTGCTCATGTTTCATTTTATTGCATTTTAATTTAAACGGACGAGCCGCCGCGATTTTTGTGGAGAGTTGATAACTTGACGTATTTCGTCACAAAACCGTTGACTAGAGCTCAGGGATGCCTAGGAGTTCTAGATATCCCTGTTAGAACTGTAACGAGTGACGAGTGTCGTGTTCCTTCACCTGATTATAAGCAGATGTGTTTCCTTCGAAGACCTAAAAATCTGTGTTATCAGTTTTAAATCGCCTCCCTTTGTGCAAACAGCATGGGTCCTGTCAAGTCTGACGTCGGAGATGACTTACTTTTTCGTCTTGGAAGTCGAGGTCGGTCTACAGGCGAATTTTCCAATCCGCAAGACGTTGCCGCAGACCCTTCTGGTCGTTTTTTTGTAACAGACAGTAACAACCAATGCATTCAAGTATTTGAAGTAAAGCATGGGTTTCAAATGGAAACAAAAAACGTTCAACGGATTGGAAATAAAGGTTAGGTTTGTGAAAAAGCATTCACGGCGAGTAAACGCCAAGTAATGTAATGAATAGATATGTTTGTCTGTTAACTGCAGACAGGCCCGTAGCCAGGTGTTAAGGTTAGGGCAGGGGTGTACAACCTTTTGCTATTGCCGGCCACATTACTTTTATTAATATGAAGTACGGCCGCCAATGAGTTCAAGTTATATTTATGAGATAAGTTTAATTAAAGAATAGGTTTTATCCAGTGTATGTCATTTACTTGTGCCTAAAAGTACAATAAAACGTCAAACATTTCCAGATTATTACGCATCATGTCAACTGATTTTCTTGCCTTGCGTTTGTCTTGCTTCCATATACGTCAGCACGGCCGCCAAATCTTATCTTTTAAATTACATGTGGACGGCCGCAAATTTCATTATCGAAGGCCGCAGGTTGTGCACCGTTGGGTTAGGGGGTCAAAATACATTTTTAGGGCAACAATTTTTGTTTCATTTTATGTTTAGAATTTTTTCTGGCACAACAAAATTTGGGGAATCACAAAAAACATTTGGGGGTCACTGCCCCCGAAATCCCCCCCAGTGGCTACGGGCCTGACTGAAGGTGCATTTACGTTTGCTGGGACCTTACGGGGACTTGCACGTACGCAGTTTATGTTTCACTTTATAATGTTTGAGCTGTTTGAATCATTTTTGTTCAAAGCATTAAGATGGAAACTACCTGTCTAACAAGCAAGTGAAACTGAGTGCTGTTATGAACGTTTTAGATTTTTTTCTAGTCAACGTGACGTTTCACTTGGATTTGAAATTGTTAAAAGTTTATATTTCGGTTAATAGTTACTTCCATTGACTTAGCTATGGATGCCATGTTGCGAAAGGAGTTTTGCCACTATAACAAAGTAAACATATTTATTACTTCCTTTTAACTTTTCTCAACTTATAACTGCAATTTTTCTTGTTTGACATCAAGTTGCTTTCGAGCAAATATTTGAAATACACGTATTAGACACCTCGACTGCTGTGTAATGTTTGCATTTCCCGGAAAAAAATGTTGTCATGCGCAGTGGTTGTGAAAACACAATCATGCTCATCTCAGCCATTATCGCAATAGGATAGTGATTAAGATGAGGAAAACCACAATGACTCACAGATTCAAAAATGAACAAAAGGAATATCAGCATTGAATCAAAGAATATCGGTGAAAGAAGGGCCAGAATATAATCACCTCAAATGAGTTTCGGGCTTTCTTTTCTTACTCCTGATATCAACTTTATTCAACACACAATTATCTCAAATATGAAAAGCTTCTTGCAATCAAGGATGGACATTTGAAGAGACAAACGAGGGGGTGGCCTCGCCGTCCTTTTACAGAGATGCCGTGTGGGGCTCCCCCTTTGAGTTATGCACTTAATTTTTGCATTGTTTTGTTAAAAAGCTTATGAACCACTCTAGAACCACATTTAATAAGAAGCTCCGAAGCAAGTCTTACGTTTATCAAAATAAAGCAAAAAGTATGTGCAAATGTGCCAAAGGGCAACTTCACAACGTTAATGTGTAGATAAAGAAACATTTGAAATCAAATGGCATCAAACAATTCACAATGTGAAATGGATTTTGTCGCATCCAGCTAGACTTACTCTCACATCTACCTTTAGCTGTGGCGACATTTTGGGGCCCTTTGTGAGAGTTTGCCTCGGGCCCTAAATGCTGATATCCACCCCTGCTTCCAATCGTTGTACAGTATTAAAAAACACAACACTCAGGGCCGGCCTTAAGCCAATGCAACAGCTGCAGCTGCATTGCGCCTCGCGCCTCTGGGGTCCAGCGCCATGGTGTTTGGTAGGTTGTTCATTTTTGCCAGCTACTCCTCGCGCTCGAAAATTCAGTAGAAGCGGCTTACTGAATTGAATTGAATGTATTTTTCCAGCAGAAACGAAGTCCGTAGTACAAAAACACACTTTCTGCACAACGCAGGTTGATAAAAACAGACAAAACAGAAGGTTTTGCAACGATGTTCGAGGCTGATTCACAGGTTTACAGACACTTTCTTAACACAACGTTTTGCAACGGCGTTGGAGGCAGAACCCCAGGGTTACAGATACATTCTTAACACTATTATTCGCCAACCCGTAACACTAGGTGCAACACTACTGCAGAGTAGGACCCTAATTCCTAAACTGGTTTAGACCAGGTAAGGTACGAATGCGTTGTGGCATGACACGCCCTTAAACGAACAAACACTACAATGTCCGAGCACTCAGTCACAAAGTAAAATGCGGTTGTAGTGTTCAAAGAATAAGGACGAATATAAACAATCTGAATGTGTAAGTACTTCGCTTTCAAAGGGCACCCAATAGCAACTGTAGTGCGTAAGTGCTTTTCTCTCAAACGGGCTCCAACAGCAACTGTTGAACTAAAGAAATGGGGACAATGCCAGCTTGCTATGGCTTAGTTGTTGCTAGTTTTGTCTTCCCAACTTTCAGTGTTTTTAAAGTTGTGCATTATGAATATACTTTTGCATTTTATGCTACGTCAGTCAGGCCGTAGTCTCAGGAACGTATCCTTGGGTGGCCCGTATTTCCTCTTCCAAGGCTTGATCAAAAGGTTTATCACGGTTGATTGACTATGATGATGTCATCAGAGGGCCCCTTTGCAGCCGTGCCTCGGACCCCCAACCCTACGTCCGCCACTGGTCAGCCTGTCTGGGCAGACAGTCAATAACTGTTGGGTAGCGACACTAGTTATGCCAAAACTATTGTTGGTTGTTATTCTAAAACAATTGCAAGCTGGGGCCTTCACTTTGAGAAAAATGTAGGCTATAGAAAAGTGTAGGCACCGTTTGGTTACAAACTTTATATTCACTGTTCCACCAAACTTCTTCAATTGTGATAGCCTAAAACTCTTTCAAATCGCAATCCACAAGAAATGGTTGTTATGCCTGTGTGGATTACAAGTGGCGGCAATATTACCCTCTGGTCGGAAACTATAGCTTGTAGGAGGTTACCTCAGACAAAACTTGAAATCCCATCTGATCGTAAATAATATTTCATGGCTTACGTGAACCAAAACTGATGCTGAAGAGCTGCAAAACTGAAATATTTTTTCATTGTATTTGCTGTCTGGCGACTTTGTTGAAATAATTAAATATTCTTTCGAGAAACTTGGACGTTACACATTACAAAAAAATGCCGAAAAGAAAGCGTAACATACGCGGAAGCTACCGCAGTGGCAATGAAGAAGATAAAAACAGTGAAGGAAAGTGAGGTAGAGCGTGTCAGCGGAGCAATAAGGAAATTTATCATTAAGAAGAAAAGTACTGAGATCGAGGAATCAGGTAGTGAGCCATCCAGTTCCTTGAGGATCCAAATCTGCACATTCTTCCTATACTTATCTAATTTCCACCACAGCAGCAAGCTGAAGTCATAAACAGGACGAAGCTATTAGATGCATGAACTATGCCCACTCCCTCCAAATAAACGAAACTGCGTTGCAGATCAACTCCAATAATTTGCCGTCTATTTGCACAAACATATAGTAGGTCATTTGCTAAAGCATATTCATCAAAAAGGTCGTAGCACGGTTGACTGAGCATGATAACGTTATCACGCCACTGCTTAGAGGGGCCCCGTGTCTAGGTCTTGCATTGAGCCCCGCACCTGAACACTGATACTGCAGCCGACTTCACGGCGGGGTATCATCTAAAATTTCGGAAAATGATATGACCTCTACTTGTAAGTTGACCTGATAAAAACCTGTGTGAGTTATTTGTAACGACAGTATTTTAATTTGAATAAAAATATTTTGCAACAACATTTCAAACTTTCACTGCACCACGTTGGCTAGTTTTAAGTAATATACCTATGTAGTCTGTTAGTTCTGGCACAATAACATATATGTGTTATTTTTCGTAAATAAAAATCAGTATAATGATTAAACAGCATGATGATAAATTTAAATTAGTGTTACCAATTAATGTCATTTCCAATATACTTCTACTGCTAAAGACACTTTTGCACACAACAGATTCTATCAGTTAGTTTTCAGCACCAATCAACAAGATGCAGTCCACAAGTTTTGACAACAAACTTTTGTTACGATCTTTTTGTCAGAACATATTGCGTCATTCTATTTTTGATAAACTTCGCACTTTGGTAAAACAATACGCGATAATCACAATGCCACCGTTTTTGCACAATTTCAATAGTTTATTGAGAACGAAGCAGGCTTATTTTCATAACAAATCTATACCAAACCATAAAAGACGCGGGAGCACAAAAAGCTGGGCTTCTTTATTCGGTTGCGTGTTGTTTGGCACCAGGTATTGCGCGTTAAAAAATCAGCACAGTTGACAACTTAACTCCGAAAAGGATTTCGTGGAAGCCAAACCCATTCGTTTTCTCAGAAGATGTGGGTTTCGCAGTCGATGTTGTTCATCGCTTTAATTACTTATTGATGTTGAGAATACATCTCTTTAAAATAACTGGGCGTTTCTAGGGTTGTAAGCGTATAACTTTGGTGTTGGCCCCGTTGATTTCTTCACATTCCATACCATTCACATTCCATGGAAATGTTACTCTTAATTAGGATTTGCTGATTGGATTCAGAAACTTGTATAAAACTAATTTTATTTTATGTTGGTTGAGAACTGCATTGGGATGAATTTTAGCAGCGCAGGTTAACACATTTGGTTATACTTGCAGATAAAACAGCTGTTCTGTTCCGATTACAGATTTTAAGGTTATATTTAATGAAAACTCTTCAGGTAAAATTACGACTCTTTGACAGACTTCCCACTACCCAGCTTTTCGCTTACAATTCCCTGCCGCTGCCAGATTTGACCGTTTGCATGAGACACAGCGCCTGTTCTCCTCTTCATCCAAAAATTAATGGATATCCCTATCTGTGTAAAACAAATTTTATTTACGCAATGTGAACCTTTTTTTCAAATTCAGATATTTCCGTGCAGGAGCTAAATTGGTGTTCAATTCACAAGCAATGTTGTTCATTACAAAAACAGTTTTTTTTAAGTTGTATTCTGCTGATCTCACACACTTTTTAATGAAATATTTGTGCAGCATCGTCAGAGTACATTATATATTCTTTGCAGGCCGTGGTTTGGGTCAAGTCCAACGTCCAACTGGCATTGCTGTATTGTCATCTGGTGACTTTGTTGTGTCTGATTATGACAACAAGGTCATTCACTATTTTTCTAGTAATGGAAAATACAAGAAAAGAATAGGGGCTGGAAAATTAATGGGACCTAGAGGTGTGTTTAGCTGGAATTAATTGTGAATGTAGTTTAATGTCTTGAACTTGTACTTCTAGCCAAGAAAAAAAGTTTTTATAAACGAAAAGCACTGCTACAGCGAATGCATTCTGATGTTTACATTATAAGTCGTGTACCCAAATACTTTAGTTTTCGATCACAATTTTGCACTCAATACTTGAAATATGTTTCAGGTGTTTGTGTGAACCTTGACCAGCATTTAGTCGTGGCAGACAACAAACTTTGTCAGATATTCATATTTCAAGTCAACGGCAAGCTGATTTCGAAATTCGGAAAACGAGGAACAGGCCCCAGCCAGCTTGCAGGGCCACACTATGTTGCTGTAAATCGAAACAACGAAATCCTTGTCACCGATTTTTACAACCACTGTGTTAAGGTTTGCTCTCTTGACTTTTAATATGTTTGGACTATATGAAATAGGTTAATTTGCACGTTACAAGTTGTACATGAATACTTACATCTTATATTCAAGCAGTCCTGTGACCACTTAATGCGAGCGTCATGATTTTGAAATGATTTCTTAGCACAAAGTAAATGAATCTTGCTATTCAACTGCATGCGTGAAGCAGTTAATCTCACGTCGGAGAGTGAAAAGGACACCGCAAAATAACTTGTGGGAACTGCGCAAACGTTAAAAGGTTGCCCAAGATTCAAAATGAAGCAACGCGAATTGTGACTTTTGAATCTAGACCAGTGTTCTTCAACCTTTTTGCTGCGGCAGAACCCTCCGCAAATGTTGCATAGCTCATGGAACCCTATGGCATAGGGTTTCGTAACACAGAGAGGGCAATAAGTCAAAGCAATTGATAAACAGAGTTTTCATTGCGCTTCATAGTGGCAAGGATACTGTGAAACAGTAGCATTGCTACAACCGCATAGAACTGTGGTTGCTAATTTCGTTCCAGGCAACTTCGGTCTGTTTCGGCGGAACCCTGGTTGAAAAACACTGATCTAGACCTACGAATATGCTAATTTCAGTTGTTCAGTTAACATTACGCTTTTTGTCATGAGGAAGTATTCTTGCAAACAAACAAGTACCGCTGGATATTCTTGAAAATTAAATGTGCAGCTTGCAAAACACTTTAAACAATGTACAGTATCATCGAAGAAGAGAGTTTGCCAGAAACAAAAATAGAGGGTAGGCATTTTCTTGTCACCAGTGGCGCCTCTTCTGTAATAAAACTTAGCAGTAACAGGCCTTCATGACTTCAGCCCGAACAGGGATGAAAGTGCACTTGCCAATAAAATCTTGTAAACTATGGTCTGTAAAACATTCCCAATTGCTTAAACAAACGTAATGGTATAGAGAATGTAAATGTTTTTTAAAGCTACCACCTTTGCATGTCCAGATGTAATTACTGCAACCGACTGTCGTTGAACAAATCGGATAGCGTTTGCGTTCAACCAACCTTGAAAGCAGGGTCGGATCCGTCCAGTAATGTTAGGGGAGGGCGTTTTCAGCAATATTTGGTAGTTAGTCGCATTACGGGTTCACTACTCTAAGAGAGATGAAGTATACTTCACAACACTACTGTGGAAAACCAATGGACAGCAAAATGGCCTTATATCGTGAATGCTGTTTTCCAAATTGTACAAAATCATAAAGTGACTTTCATAGGTCTTAGG
>Ga0210059_1002258_pt1 | contig 29999 bp, 3 predicted proteins | sample Ectturendosymbi2_FD_188042 | JGI IMG/M metagenome (GOLD analysis project Ga0210059, IMG submission 188042) | Ecteinascidia turbinata endosymbiont from Florida, USA - Sample 2 (SPAdes) (version 2) | ecosystem: Host-associated > Tunicates > Ascidians > Unclassified | place: Key West, Florida...
AAACGTGTTGTGCAACATTTTGATGGCGTGCTATAGGTGTTTTTGATATATGCACCAAATCACAATCGCTTTGTAAGTAAGGTTGCGGGGTTTTACGTTTAGAGTTTTAGGTTTAGGGATTTAGGTTGAGGCTAAAGGTTGAAGGTTTTATGGTGAGGGTTAAGGTTTAGGCTTGTGGGATGAGAGTTTTAGGTTGAGAGCAGAATGGCCTCCAGAAAGCATTCAACAGGGGAGCTTTACTTTTGTGCGGGGATCTTGACATTCTAAAATCACAACAAATCCGCTGATTTATACAGGATAGTTTCATATTTCGGTTTGTAGGAGCTTGGAGCTTTTTTTGGGGGGGTTAAGCTCACAAAAGCTATCCCATGGTGACGGTTTAGGGATTTAGGTTAAGGTTTTGTGGTCAGGGTTTTAGGTTTAGCCTTTTAAGTTTAGGTTTCGGGTTTTAGGTTTGGGGTTTTAGATTTATTAAGGTCTTAGGTTTAGGGTTTTGGGCCTACACATTAATCCAAGCATGTAACTTTGTTTATTGTGCTTGTCACATGATATGTCCACTTCAATCAATCATGTTCCACAAATAGTCTCAGAAGATATTTTGCCTCAGAAGGCAAAATAGCCCTTGGAGATATTTTGCCTCAGGAGACAAAATAGACAAGACTGCCAATTGTTTAGCAGGTCATGGGCGGGCCGGTTTGGAAAAGAATAAATGTCGTCGGTCCACGGGCGGTTAATGGGCTGAATGTTGCGGGCTATGGGCGGTCCGGGCCTGAAAAATCTTGGACCGTGCCATCTCTATCAGGATCATTGATACCAGTGTTGCCACTTCTGATATTTTACCATGACATCAGATGTGATGTTCTCAGATAATTTTCTGATGCTTAGGCGACAAATCTTATGTTGACTGGGTTGTTGTAATTTTTCTACATTTGCTCTCATTTTAGGACGAGCATAAGTTAGATTCATGATTTTTAAGTTCCTTTCACCAATCTCACACCGAAACTAAAGAAGCTCTCTTCGCTGCGTTGAGACCAACATTTGACGTAAATTATAAACGTCTTCTCCAATTAATGGCAATATTCCGCTCTGTTGCAGATTCAACGAGGATACTCGCGCATTTAGCTTATATTAAAGTGTAACGCAAAAATTTGATATTATCTGATGTTGAAGAAGGCAACAATCTGATGTTAACAAGACGACCCCAGTGACAACACCGATTGATACTAAACAGAAGTCTGCAACCACTAGCTTTAGCACGCAAATAGTAACGTTTTCGTGACATTTGTGAAATACGCGTGATGCACGGGTAGAGAGTCATACCCATGCCAAAAGAACGATTATTAGAAAAAGCTACCAGCGAAATCAAATATATTTGCATTGAACAAAACCGAAAATACTTCAGGCTATTCAGTAGCGATTACTAAAATAGGCAGACAGACAAACTTAAAGAAATCAGTTGCTGTTGGGGACCCTTGATACTTAACGCAACATAGGAATATAATATAGAGTTGTATTCTTGTGTCGCTTCTGAATCACGAAAATTTTTCAAACGAGTATTTTATTTGAAACAAATAAATTTCATCACGGGGGCCCCCTTGCAGCGGGGGGCCCGGGCAATTGCCCCCGTTTTGCCCCCCTTAATCCGGCCCTGCCTCTTCCCCATTTTACTGTTCAGTTGGCCACTGGCATAGCAAGGGGATTGATGTTTACTGTTTAATGTCTTCACACCAGGTCCAGTGCCAAGGGGGTCATGGGCGGGCTAAGCCCCCCAACACGCAATCATGCTGACTAACTCGAGGTTTAGGTTCCCAAGCAAAGCTATTTTGCTTTCACTGCATACTACGGATTCCCCAACAAGCGTACAAGTCCACAGTGACGTTTTATTCTTCTGGCGACTTCGCACTAGTCTGATGTACCATTGTAAATCATCAATAAATTCGTTTTGCTTCTGCGAAAGTCTGCTATTTGGTCGTAAATATGTTTCAATTCAAGCGAGTTTCACCGATTTCTCAGTACGCAGATGACGTCAGGCAAGAAACAACCGTCTTCGGTTAATCCGGATAAAATCGTCGGTCAAATCGAATCCGGATTAACCGAGGTTTACTGTACTTTCAAAGTTACACGTACCTGAACACTCATGAGAGTAGCCACATCATTCGAAGTGCAAGCCTAACCGATCGAAGCACAGGAGTAGCCTATTTGTGATATTTGTCTGTTACTGGTTCCAACATCTGAGTTTATTCTCAAGTAATACCTGCACAATGTCTACGAAATTCGTGCTCAGAACACTTTGTTTTGATGAAGGTAAATCTATAGATGAAATCGATCAGGGCACGCCAGCTTATCAGCTTCGCAGTTTAAAGAACTAGGTTTAAAAAGGAACAGCGTCGAGAATAAGTTCTCTTCAAAATTTTAAAGGCGGAAGTGGGATGATGATTATATTAAATAGGCCGATGGTTTTTTTCATCCAAGAAATGAAGAATCACGACACCAGCCGTCTGCTCAATGCACGTTTCGAAATTTTAACTATAACAACTAGTTTTTGGCTCATTCAGAACCGCGGAATCATTTACAAAACAAACACGGCAGTTATCCGAACAAGTCCTCGCAATTTTTCAAGCAACAGAACGAATATTTATGCAAACAGTAAAATTCCCTCCACTCGTCAGTTGTAATGACCCAGCTGGTAAAAAGCCTCTTCTCCTTTTCTCTTTTTGACAAGCGGATATGCTGATGAAACGAAAAAAAACATTTTGTGAAGCTGAGCCTGTAATCCAGGCCCGTAACCAGCTTGGGACACCAGGTGGGGCTAAGTGTTTTCCGAGAGGGGCCCAATTTTTTTAAACTATGTCCAACATATTTTTCCAGGGGGGGGTTCGCCCCTGAAATGTAAGCGTTCACCCACACCAGGTTACCCATTGTGTCAGGACCTTTGATGCCCTGCTGAGAAACAATTTGTATCGATTATTTATACGATGCGCATCTTTATCTAACTTTTTTATCCGATCGCTTCAAATGTCTGATGCTTTTTACAATTCTTCATTTTTCCTCAATTATTCAAAGCTACTGTGTGATGGAGACCAACTGCAGTAGTTGTTGGTGCATTGTTTCGGTGTTCGCGTCTCATCAGAATTGCTTTTGTGTAGTGAAAAGAAAAAAATGTGTGCGCAATGCATATAAACCAAGCATACCAAGAAGAGCTGTTAAAATGTTTTGCTCCTCTCAATGTTGGGCATGTGCAAACACCGTTTCTGTAATGCGCACTGCTGTGTGGCTAACCATTTGTTGTGCTCTTGTGCCTACGATTGCGTCTGTGATATGGACCACGAGTCTGCAATACAACACTATTATTATTATTGCTAACTAACCTTATTTCAGCTGAATTTCCACACCACGCACCATTCTAAGTGCAATTGTTCTGTATTTCATCCAGTCACACCCACGTCTTGCTGCTTACTTTCAAGTAAAAACAGCATCGATGTGCTATTTTTGCACAAAACATGCCACAAACGAAATAAAGTTTAATATGCGAGAAGTTTTAGTATGTGTATGAACTAGAGTCCTGCGCGGGTTGAAATTTTGTGTCCGCACCCGCCCCGCAGACCATCCCAACCCGCGCCCGCCCCGCACTTTTTCGGTCTCAAATCCGCACCTGTCCGAAAACTACTAAAAACTCATAACTAGGGTTAAGTTTTTGTTGCAATAAAATCGTGAGAAATGTGCATTTATTTTTGACAAAAGTTGCAGTAAAAAGTTGCATTTATGCACAAGCATTTTAAACGACAGTGATTTACTCAAGCGATTTATTTACATATAATGCTAAATAGTTCCAAACATTATCTGGCGAGAAATGGCGATCATTTGCCAACAGTTTGCGTAGCATGCTAAAACTTCGCTCCACAGTGCATGAAGTTGCTTGGCAATTTAACAATTTGGCCCATAGTTCTGGACTGATGTTTGTTTGGCCGGGTCATTTCTACAATTGTTTTTAGGTCATTATTCAGTTCGAATCGGTTATCAAAGAGAACAGAACTACACTGAAATAGTTTAAGCATGTGTTTTAAATCACACTTTTATATTTTACGCAATAGGCCTACTTGATAAAAGTTGCATGTGAAAAAGTTGCAATATAAAATTTCTGCAACCAGCTCATCGTACTACATAAATTCTGAGTATTTCAGCTGTTGGAAGCTGTAAAAAAAGTTGAAAAACTTGCCTTACTCACAACGTCTGAAGACAAGTCTGACAAGCAGCAAAATCAAGCTACTCATTCTTTTTCATTGACAACCAAAACTTTCCACAAATCTGATCTTTCGCAGTCAGCAGATCTGAGGTGATAAAAACACGTTTCAGTTGTGACTTGCTGTGCGCTAAGCGTTGTTTTATCCATTTAGAAGTGCTGTTAGACTGAATTATTCCTCACCAAGTACGACGGTAGCATTCAGTGTTGCCTTTCTGTTATGAAGAAAAACTCCAGAATTGACCTTGAAAAAACCCCAGACATACAAAATGTTTAAAAAAAGTAAAACCAAACGTGAAATGTACGCTACCGGTACTGCACATTAAAAATTAAGGTATTATGCATTATTTGCATCAATTTTTTAACAAGTTCAAGTTTATTTTCAAAAATACTGACAATTTACAAGTAGGCCAGCAGCAAATCAAATGTGTGCAGTAATATAAATAGTTAGATCTTTTCTAAAAAATGTTTAATGTTTTCTTTTGCCTGCACTTAAATTCACACATTGAAACATGTACATGATACATTCAAAGTCTTCCAGTTTTCCTTTCACCCTAATCATTGCAATATTTGACTACTAATTTAACATTCAAATGGTTTTGCTTACAGTCGTGTACATATCACAATGCGCCTGCAACACAAAGAACACATTCTCAACCACAGCATCTTCAAAACCAAACGAAGCATTCCAAAATCATGCACAAGCAGCCCTTGACTATGTCTAGTCAGTGCTTAATGTGCAAAACATTAGATTTCAAACAATTTATTTGATTAAGCCTAATCCTACTCAACTGTACTGGCTACTGACTCTGCACATCACGCTTTTGAAACTATTGTATTCTTGAATGGAAAATACAGTAATACAACGTATATTTCTAAAATTTGACCAGAGTCAAAAAAAACAGATTTTCCAAAAAAAAACAGTAGTGACAACACTGGTAGCATTGGCAAATGTTCACTTGAGTCTGAGCTAATGTTTCGCAACAATGGGTTGTTACATCATAATGTAATAATTGCTGCAGGCCTACTGTCCTAAGCGCAATGCTGGCAAACAACTCAAGTACTGTACATCCATGTGTTTTGCGATTTTTGAGCTGATTAATTTCATGTGCATTGCCTCAATACTCAGTTACACGCACAAAGAATTTCTCAACCCGCGCCCGCCCCGCATCAATTACAACCCGCCCCAACCCGCACGCAAAGCAGTGCGGGTTAACCCGCCCCGCGCAGGACTCTAGTATGAACCCATTGAAAAAGCATTTAAGTTGAGGAAAGTTTATAGTTAAAAGCAAGTAACCGTGTTTTTACGTGGAGCAGCTTGAGAAACGCAATTTTGTGTGGACTGTGGTTACGGTTCACGATAAGGAAATGGACTTCCTAGTACCGATGATTAAACCTAAGGGTTGCGTCCTTACACAAGATCAAATTGCATTCACCCTTTTGGCGCTTAAATCCATCACATTTTTCGTTTGTTTTTTTCACAAACAACACTAAGCTTTCAGGAAAACCTTGTTTTGGTTTCAGTGCAAACTCACCCATAAAACCGAGAAGCAAACCACATCACGTTGGCAATATTTTCGCTAAAAAATAATCATAAAAAACAATTTGAAATCATGATTAGAACTGAATGTCAGTTTGTAGCCATGGAGGTAACATCCACCAGCAGAGATGAGTTTAAATCACTAAACATCTTTTAATTTGTTTTCTGAAAATTTCAAACACTTTTTGGAGATGGCTTGAAAACGTTTTGAGATTACGAGCCTGGGAAGCACTTAAAAATGCCGTTGCCACCGAACGAAGTTAGATCAAAGCGAGCCTGGCAGATATGCGCAAGCATTCTCACCGGTGATCTCGCGAAACAAATCGGTATGATCGGCATCGCCTTGCAATGGCACCGGTGTCTCATGTCCGCTATCGAAAACCTTATCAAACGACTTCAAAAATGTCGGAATTGTCTCTTCGACCGTGACGTTGGCACCAATGCACTCCGAAAGGGACGTCACACCTTTGCCATGAATACCGCATGGTACAATCTTCGTAAACCAGTCGAGGTCTGTGTTGCAATTAAGAGCGAGTCCATGCGATGCAACACTTCTTTGGCACTTTATACCTAAAAATAGATTGATCTGAACTTGAACTTAATACAAATGCGCACTCATGTGAGCTTGTAATTTAAGCACACACGACATTATTACAGCAACCTCTGAACAGACGCAGTACAATCAGCATCACCTCAGACAAAAGGTAACTTATTGCATGGTAGAGCTCAACCGTCAGACGATGTGGCGGGGAAAAGCCTAACTCAAGACTCCTGAGTTAAAACTCTCACCGACGATGCACACACAAAAATTAGAAAGTGACATGGTAGTAAAACTCAAAAAAACAACTTAGGAGCTACAAGACATTGCAGGTATACCAGAAATATCCATGACTACAAACAACTAATTACACCGCGACGTCTTAGCCTTTGGGGAGTTCGCAATCTGCACTGTTTTGGGAAAAGTACCTGTGAATTACGTGCATTTAACGGCAAAAAACATTAGATCATCGAAGAACTAACTGCCAATATATTAGAACCGACACGATAGTTAGGACAGCAAGTTCTCACAAGAGTTTAAAAATAGTAGATGCAAGATCAGCATAAAACAAGTTTTCGTTCGTATCCGTCCACAATCTGCATTCCAGCTTACGCGATGATAATAACAACAAGATGAAACACACCCATGGCGCATATTTTGTTGTTTCCGATCCAAACGCCGGTATGAGCAGAACGGGTTGCAATCAGTTTGTGGCTGCAGAGACAAAATGTAGTTTTAACATTTCAAATACAGTTTCTTAGAAACCTTCGGCTAGCTAAATAGTAACTTTGCATTCTGAATAAAATAGTCAAGAAATTGTATATAACGGCGTTTCGTCGACAGGTCTTAGTATCTATTACACTTTACGAATGGAGTATAATAACTTAAAACCTATACAAATTTCGTAAAAAACGAAAGGACTTGAAATTTACATTTAACCAATACACTGTTTCAAATCATAATTGCCTATTTTGTTTGACCACAGTCGCATATACCTTAACTCAAAAAATCGATAGTATTGCTAATGCACAGCATCTGCTTGTATAGCTTTCGCTTCGACAACCGAATACTCCGAAACGGAACATGGCTAGAAAGAAGCAACTCGGCAGCTAACGCACACTGAACACAGCTTTTGTTTCATGGGTTTGCACAAGAAAAACTAAAACCACTGCTATTTGTGAATTCGTACCTTTCACACATGTCTATAACGACCTTCTCTAGGCTGTATACGTATTGTCGTACTGACAAGTTTGCTTTCGTCATGTTAAAGATGGGGTATGCCACCAGTTGTCCAGGTCCATGAAACGTAATTAGACCTAACGACAAATAAGAACACAAACCGACGAGGTAATGCTCGTTAGCCTATAAATAACGAGGTAATGCTCGGGGGGAAAATGCTCGCTAACGAGGTAAACGACGAAATGCTCGCTAACGAGGTAATGCTCGTTAGCCTATAAATCCTAAAAGGTTTAAAAGGTTGAATTTTTTGCTACTGGTTTTCAATACAACGAAGTTATAAAAAGGTTCTATTCAGATGCAGTACATTGCAGAAAACGGTACATTTATAAAATGTCACGATAAGCATTTCCGCTTTACACAAATCGGAAACTTTATAATATAGGACAGGTTTCTCACGACACATATACAGCTCATTCTTACAAAAGTAAAAAAGCAGAATTCAAGACCACGGAATGATGTGTCTTGCTTTCCACAGACAGAAAACAGAAAATTACAAATATTTTCATGAGCACTTAACTTTGTGAAGACGATTATTATTTTCGTAGAACAGGGCATGATATTTATCTAAGGTTTTCCTACAATTTTTCGTCCATACTTCGCCACAAGATTTCACACCGTTTTCAGGTTGCAGAGACTACAGGTCCGTGGACATTCGCAGTCAGACATTGTCGCAGTTTCGTTTACTGCTGATGCAACGCAGGCGAAAATTATTTACTGCGTTAAAGAATATTTTAGCGAACTTGATAACGTTTTGAACTACAGCAGTACGAGTTGTTTGAAATTACTTGTAAAAAGCTCGAGGTATCATCAACAGGCCCAATGGTAGGGCAGCTCTCTATGTGGAAGAAGATTCTAAATGTTTCACCATTGAAGAGTTTGTCAGAATTTAAGCAACTTGCGAATCATTTTTGAATATACATACAAGACAGTAAATACAAGAGATACAAACAAAGGTTTATCGTATCTTTTACAGATTTGTTTACAATCGTTTATCGCTTGTCTGAGCTTTTATTTTGCAAATAAAGCGTAGCAAACGTTAAATTCCATGAAAAAGGATTGAAATATACTGAGAAAAAAAATATTTTTCTAACAAAACCTTTGCCTCTGAAATACAAGCGAACATGAACTCATGCATTTCAAGAAAGTGAGTTGATATTTTTAAAATGGCAAAATTCAGCGGATTCTTTTCATTTTTCATCAGTTGTTATTCATGCAAAGCAGTACAATGAACACAATTGTAAGTCGTCTTACCCCCTCGATTTGTCTGCACATAATCTGCTCCAAGACGTTTAAGCCTTTCTGCTTCATCATTACTGTATACATGAGATCTCAGGCCTACACACAGCTACAACCATTATTGTACACAGAAGTATGCAAGCTTCAAGCTGATTTTGTCAGCGATAATGATTACAAATCTAAAACAGCAATCTAAAGATCTGATGTAATTACTGTATATATTCCATAGACAAAAATATTAAATATACAGTATCAACATCCACAACACTTTTTAAGAAAAAGGAAATATTTCAAGTATGTCTAAACTGCAACAACATTGACTTGTCCAGTTAAGGAAAATATGATTGAGTAACAACGTTTCTTAAAGCTTGGCCAGCCTTTGCTGTAGGTTAATCTAAGTTATTTGTGCTGATGAATGAGAAAAGTATCACATACTCGCCTCATCAATCATGCTTTTCAATCCATTTACTTACAGTCAGTGTATGTATGTTTGACAGACAAAAGAAAAACTTGCGAGAGTGAACAATTTTTTTAAACAAAAATGAACAATTTTAGGCTTCTTGGATTAACACCTCTCAAAGCAAAGTTACTTTTGTCTTATCTTGAAGCTTACATAGCAGTGGGTTATTTCAGTTTCAAACAATATTCCAGATCTTGACCTTAAAACTCAAGTTATTCAATATCTCACAGAAAGTCGTTTGCTTTGGCAAAAGCAGCTAGAGTGATGGAGTCTTGGGGCTTGGTCTCAGTTTCATAATGAGTCTTGAGACCCCATGTTTGCAAGCCTTGGTCTCAAAGATTTCAGGTCTCGTCTTGGTCTCAATTGTTACAGGTCTCGGTCACAAGTCTATTATCTTGAGACTTTGAATACTGCGACAATATGGCTTACTAAAACTTCTGTAGTTCAACATTATTTGTCTGCTGCATCTGCAGGGAAGAAAAAAGCCAGAAATTCAAAAAAAATTCCAATTTCGCAATGGTGATGACATGTTCTTGAAAATTTTTAGAAAAAATCCAGCATAATCCATGATTTAAGTCTGGAGTCTTGATCTCGAATTTCAAGTCTCGAGTCTCGTATTCAGTGGTGTGTTTAAGGGGAGGTGAGCGAGGCACTTGCCTCCGGCCCCCCTTTTTGGGGACCCTCCTTGAGGTGCTACGCACATAAATTTTCCTTATTTTTGGTGAAAAACTCATTATCCACTCATATAATGTGCTGCAAAGCAGATCATGAGTACTCTTCTGTCAAAGGACCCCCTACAGAGACTGTAATGTACAGGTAGTTTGCTTTCAAAGGGGCCCCCAACAGAAACTGCAATTTGAAGGTAATGTGCTTTCAAAGGGCCCCAAACAGTCACTGAAAAAGTACTCTGCTTTTAAACTTCATTGAATGGGGCCTTTAAAGAAACTGTAGTGTGTAAGTACTCTGCTTTCAAAGGGGCCCCAAACCGCAACTGTAATGTAAAATTCCTTGCTTTCAAAATGGCCCCCAACAGCAACTGTAATGTGTAAGTACCATGCTTTCAAAGGGGCCACAACAGCATTTATAATGTGTAAGTACCTTGCTTTCAAACGGACCACCAACAGCAACTGTAATGTGAAAGTACTATGCTTTCAAAGAGCCCCCAACAGCAATTATAATGTGTAAGTACTGTGCTTTTAAAGGGCCCCCAACAGCAATTGTAATGTGTAAGTACTGTGCTTTCAAAGGGCCCCCAACAGCAACTGTAATGTAAAATTCCTTGCTTTCAAAGAGGCTACCAACAGCAACTGCAATGTGTAAGTACTATGCATTCAAAGGGCCCGCAATAGCAATTATAATCTGTAAGTACCTTGCTCTCAAAGGGGTCTCAACAGCAATTGCAATGTGCAAGTACCTGCTTTCAAAGGGGCCACCAACAGCAAATGTAATGTGCAAGTACTATGCTTTCAAAGAGGACCAAACAGCACCTTTATTGTGTAAGTACTATGCTTTCAAATGGGCCCCACCACCATCTCCAATGCGCAAATAAAGAAAAACTTCAAACCAACTTCTATACCTAAAAAATTGTGCGTTAAAAGTTCTTCCAAAAAATTGTGAAAAGACCCTATCAAATAAGAGGAAATATTTATACCAAATGATAACTTTTCATACGAAATGATAATTTTTTCTACCAAATGATGATTTGTAGAGATTGGAATGTTTAGTTTATTGATAATTTTATGAAAGTGCCACAGTTTAGCAGAAAGTATCCAAGTGGAGCAGCAAAAAGAGAAAGTAAGAAAGCATAAAGGCTGATGAAAAATGCAAAGGTCTCCTAGAGAGATTTGTTGTAGCAAGTGGTACTGGTGAGCCTACAGAGAAGAGGGCAGCTTCAAGCACCCAATTTGTTAATAGTAGCTACGTTTGTGTAGTGCATACTCAGATGTGCCATACACAAAAACTCAAGTTTTGTAAAAATAAAGTTGATTAATACATGCTTTTAGAACATTCATATTTTTATCAAAGGGTAGAATAATTTCTCATTTCTTTTGATGCTGTACCTTAGTAAACATTTCCATCAGAAAATAAGGCAACATGCAATTGTTACAGCAGTGCCCATACTACATCTTTTAATTTGTATAACATTTTCTGTTTAGTTTACAAAGTATTTTTGTATTATTTCTGTTGTGCTGCAAGAACTGCTAATAATAAGCTACATTCATTCTTCTTATCAGGTAGCAGAAATGGCATTTTAAAAGTATTATGATTACTCATTTTTTCTACAGACATTTCAGGTATTTTAGGTGGTTTGAATTTAGCCCATGCTTGAAGTCACAGGTTATTTGAAGTTTGACTAGTAAGTGGTTGGTTTAAGGTAGACTTGCCAGGTAATGTTAAAGTTTTTTTGCCAGCTCTTAGCCAGTATAACTTAGCCGTTTTTTCTTATCACAGATTTAATCAATTGTGTAGGCTACTTGCTAGAAATGTTTGCGATAAGGTATATGATGAGTTATTTCCATTTTTGCACATTTTTCAAGCAACTAGTGACAATGCAAGACGAGGGCAGCCTTGACTCATCCAGCCTCAAAGCTTTCCAAAACAAGTCTCAGGTTGGATGCTTTTGTATGCTATGTTCTTGTAATTAAAAGGATGAAATTTAAAACAAATTTAGTGTTTTCAATCTTCTTGGTTGTTGTTTATGGTTTCTTGTATTCCCATAAAGACATGAATGTGAACAAATTCAGGATACCGACTACCAAGCATTTTATCAATGGGGGAAAGTGTGAAACTTTTCAAAGGGGTAAACGTTGTAGTTGATTGATGGTGAAAGCAAAGAAATGGGGTGTGAAAATAAAGAAGTGGAGGTGAACTTGCTATTGCCTTACTTTTATGTGTTGCAAGTCTTGTCTTCCCACCTTTCAGTGTTTTCTAAGTTTCGTATCATGAACAACCTTTTGCATTTTCTCCTTCTGCTGTGTCAGTCATGCCATAGTCTCAGGAGTGTATCCTTCAGTGGCCGTACCTTAGGCTTGATCAAAAGTGCATATCATGGTTGGCTGAGTATGCTGACATCATCATAGGGGGCCCCCTTTTTAGTCTTGCCTCGGGTCACCCAACCTTAAACCCACCACTGCTTTTTTTTTGATGAAGTCTCAGTCTCACAGTTTTAACCATGTCTCAGTCCCAAAGTTTAGGTCTTGACTACATGTCTGGCAGCTAATAATGACTTTGGTGTAAGTTGTAAAACTGATTGTTGAAGCAAGATTGGAACCATTGCGCAAACTTTTTGTGTGATGTGAGTCTCAGCCAAATCATCAAATTTCAGTCAAAAATAGTTCAACCTTTCTAAGTACACAGTTTCATTATGATTAAACCAGCCTATTGAAGTTAACCAACATTCATCAAAAGTTTTATAAAATATCAGTATGTGGAATATTGACAGCAGAATCCATCAAAAGACTCTTGGCATTAATTTTGTATGAGCAAGAGCAGCACAAAGATAAAGCTTTGCGAAATCAAATACCAACAGCAACCATGCTTTCTCACCTACAGTATAGACAGGGTAATGTTGAAGTAGCAGCAAAACAGGAAATGCCTTGTTAGGTTTCTTTACATGCCATTGCAGCAATGCATGCTGGAGCTGAAGAACCTTAGTCATAAAAAGACATGCAAAAATTATACAAAAAGCTATGGATGTAAAACCATTAAATTATTTTCATTGCTATGAAAAGTTATTTTCTTATACATTTTTCCTGTACTCACAATATTGCTTACATTAGTGTATTTTGTTGTTCCCAAATAAAAACTAAAACACAATCTACTCATTACAACTTCTGAAAAACAGAATAACATTATACAGTTAAACTATGTACTGACACAGTGATGACAAACACTCTAGTCACAATTTTGATGGCACTACTAGGATGAAATGACAGGCTTTGCTTGAGCATATCACCATAAACAAATATAGCATCAAAAAAGTTTGTTCAAACAGTGTACTGAAGTATAGACCACATATATATGTTTAGCCCGGAGGATAAGCATTTCAGTGATGATAAAAACAATGTTCAGCAATTTCACCAAATATTGAATCAGTTGAAAATATAAACTCAAACTGAGTTTTGTACTGTTTAGTGTACATTCTTAGCATTTGAAAAGGATTTAGAAAGTTTACTTATTATGTTATGATGAAAAACACAATTCATCAAGTGCCTCACAAAAATTACGTTCATAAAATTTTGAAAAGATGCAATATTTAGAAAAAAGATTGATAGTTCACTTCAGCTTACATTGACAACCTAACTCAAGAGCAAGTTTGCGCAAGTAGGTCCTACTCTAACTAGCAAATGACTTTCACAAAGCTCGCCTGCAGAGATATTGAAAGGATTGAAGATTTACGCATACAGACTACCACTACATTCACACCAATATTGTGTCTTGCAACGAGCTGCATTTTGTGACAGCAAGTGGAATGCATTGTGATACAGTTCAATGTGGTGGAATAGTACAGTAACCACGCAAAACCCACATGCACAATGGTATTATAGCAAGCACATACAGTCTATGCACATTTGAGAATTCAAAACTGACAAAAACAATAAGCACAACTTTACTGCATTTCCTAATATGAGACTTCTACTAATTGAAGCATACACTAATCACTTTTCATCAAAATTTAAACTTCAGTCCAAAATATCAAAACACACATTCTACACTTTGAAAATGATGGTGTTAGAGGATTCTGCAACATAAAGCATATAAACCAACTCCTGAAGTCTAAAAATCAGAAAGTAATGCAGTTGATTTGTGGTAACTCATGCACGCCATCCAATAGATTTTATAAACTACAAAAATTAATTGAAGATAACTTTCAACTTCTTTATTATTACACAAGAAGTTATTTGTAAAACATTTCACAAAAACAACATGTCAAAAAATAATTTCATGTTCAAAAGCACTTTAAACCAGATTTCTGTTTCCAACCATGAATACTTTTGCTACTTCTTTGACAAAACAAACGTTACTTTTCATTGAGTACAACGGCAACGGGTCAAATGGTTTTGCCTTATTACATCAGCAAACACTGCATTCAACCTAGACCTTTTTGTGAGGAGAAATGAGTAAGTTACTTGTCCAACAGATAACCGACACAACAGTTATTGAAGTTGAAGTGGACTGGTTTGCAGTAAGGTGAATAAAAGCTTTGCATATGATCAGACTTAAACTAAACAAACAATGGCATTTAAAATATCAACACAGAACATTGTCGGCCTGAGCCTATAACACTTCAAGTCACACTAGTCCCTTGAAAACCTTGCATCAGGTTAGGCACCAGTCAAATAAACAACACAATTTGCACTGAACAGCCCCCAAAGTAGGCAAAGCCTCATCAAAAACATGTTTCAGAAGAACAATTCAACACTGACTTCATGTAATCCCACACAACATCCATCTACTTTAGGCTAACGCAGATTGCACCATTTTGTTTGGCATGGTTGAGTTTAGTTGACTGTGGTGCAAGCTGACATCCTGCAAGTAGACTGTTCAATGTGGATAGCTCTAGGCATAATGCTGTTGTGGTCTCCATGAAAAAACTTAACTGGTGATTTATACCTGACATGGCCTAAGCAACTTACTCACAGTCTTCACAAAAAGAAAGATAACTCATTACATAAGAACTGATGCACAGGCAACTGGCCTAATTTATCATTCAATACAATTCTGAGGTAAATGAATATTTGCATTCATTTTGTACCAGAAGTAGCAAAAGTAATTTTGTTTAGATAATACCAGCAAAATCAAAACAGTTACAGCATGACATGAAAATGAATTCATATTTATTCTTGATGAAAATCTCTGACTTTGAAATGCTTATGGTCATATCTATTTTTGCAAAACTTTTTTGCACAATAATCAAAAAATGCAAAATTTATTTCAAGAAAAATTACTCCTATGATACATTCATGCAAATGTTTGTTTGAAAACCTTTTCACCAGAAATACCAAAAATGTCAAGTGGGATGGCGCATATGAGCTACCACACATATACAACATGAAGCACATTACTGCAACCTAACTTTTTATCCTAAGGTTGAAAACAAAAATTGAAAAAACATGAAAAAAGTCAAGGTTATAAACACTGACCAGTGATCATGTATATCCCAATAGACACACATTCTTGTTTTTATCAGAAGGTATAGATTAACAATTACATGTAGTGTTTTGAAGTTGTAATGTTTCAGCGTGGGCTGTGAAAAAAGTGTAGACTCTATGTGCTACACCAAAATAAAAAAAGCATGACAGTTTTCTGAAATGGCTAATACCACAATTAGCTGACTAAATGTGATTCTTCACACATTAACACTTTTGTTTCTGGACAGGCCAGAAAAAATCCATTGGTTATTGTGTAGTTTGCTTGACTCAAATAGTTGCAAAATTTTCAGATGCAAAGGTAGCTGCCACATTGTCACACTTGCGGCCATAGAGCGAAGTTGTCAGTAATATCAAATGCAGTCAGCAATTGTCACAAGTACGTCAAAGGCAGCTGAAGTCACCACAGTCATGCAAATCAAGTTTGCAGAAGTCGTGACTGAAACTTGATTGATGTCACCTGGTATTTTGTTTGCTTTTACTGAACACATAGATCTGCACTGCACAGCAAAGCATGTGGTAGAAAAAAAAACAAACAAATTTTCCATGAATACTGTCTCATAACTGGACAAGCAATGTCAACAATGACTGCACTTTTTTGAAATGCGGGTGTCATAAATATTTGCAAAGACAGCATGATTCACAAATCTTGCTACATATTAAAAAATGAAAAAAGTTACTGTTCAAAAACCTTGATGATGAAAACACCTGACTTGTCCTTGAGAATGGTGCTACTTGCAGCACATGTCACATGGCACTGGTGTTTAGATCACTAAAAGTCTGTTTAATTTTTGTTAAAACATTTTCATGAGCCCTTTTTTGTGATTCAGCATCCTTTAGCACTTCTCGCATCTCATCCTCAATGCTATGAATTTGATTCTTCAAAACAGCAATTTCTTCTTGCTTATTATGTTCCCTTCTTTTAATTTCATTATTATGTGCCACAGATAAAGTTTCAAGCTGATCCTGAAAAGCTAGGTCTTGTTCCTTCATTTTTGCAGCCACAAGTTTCTGAGCCTCTATAGCTGCATCTCTTTCTTCAGCAAGTTTTTTTTCACGCAAAAAGGATTTTTCACTTATATGTTTGACTTGCAGTTCAAGCTTTCCCAAAAGTTTTGCCTTGTCAGACCATTTGTTCTTTAACTCCTGATGGCTTTCAAGTAACATGTTGTACTGCTTTTTAAAATCAGACAATTCAGTTTTCAAGAGCTGCTTCCTCTGTGTAAGGTGGTTATTTTCCTCTTGCAATGAATTTGTTTCCTCCTGCAGTTCTGCAATGATTTCTTGCAATTTCTTTTGTTCAAGCAAATGTTCATCAAGTTTGTCAGATATTTCTTTGTCTTTACCAATTAATGCCTCTTTAAGCTTTGAGATTGTTTCTGTCTGATCAGATATTATTTTAGTCTTTATTTTTATAGAATCCAGGTCTTTCTCACTGCTTTTTCTCACTGCATTTAACTCAGCATTTAAAGCTTCAATTTTCATTTCTAATCTTCCTCGATCCTTTGAAAGTGAAGAGCCTTGCTGAGCTAACTCCAAGCTCCATAGTTTTCTTTCTTCTTTGAGGCCATCCACCACAGATTGCAAAGCAGTCAGTTGAGATGAAAGCTTGCTTTTCTCTTGTTTCATCAATTCCAATTGGACTGTAAGCTTTTTGTTTTCTCCCATGTGTAGGTCCAGAGCACTTGTTTTATCTGCAACTTGTTTCATGGCTTCTTCCTTACATTTTTCAACTTCTTTAATTTTCACTTTTTGCTCTTTGACTATTCCACTTAAATTAGTAATTAGACGATGAGCTTTTTCTTCTTTAACATTGTGAGATTTCACTAAATCTTCTAATTTACTGACATTCCCAACCGTAGTACTGTGCTTTTGCTGTAACTGGGTGTATCTTTCATTTTCAATGCACAAAGCTTCTCTGAATTCATTTTCAAGCATGGCATATTGTTGTTGTATTACACATAGCTTATCAGTGAGTTGGCTTTTCTCATAGTAATTTCTTTTTTCCTCACAAGCAATATGCTCAGCAATTATTTTTTGTATTTCAGGGCTGTCTACACTATGCCGATTTTCCAAAGCTTTTTGATATTCCTCTTCTTTGTTCACTAATAGCTCCTGCAAATGGCCTATTTGAGCTTGCAATTTTCTGCATTCTGACTTGCAGAGTTCATGCTGTTGCATGACTGCAGCTAGTTGGTTTTCATGCTGCAGTACCCTAGTAGAATGAACAGCCTTTAAGCGAGAAAGTTCACCTTCACAATCAGAAAGCTGTTTTTGCAATTTGCTGTTGGAGGAATTTTTGACCCCACAGTTCTTATGTAAATTTTCAATTTTTAGCAGTAGATCCTTGTTCTCATTCTCAAGATTTTGAGCCTTTGTTTTAAGCTGTTCATTAATTTCCCTTTCTTGCAAAAGCCGTTGTTTGAGTCGATCAACAGCCTGAGATACCATACTGTGTAGAGCTTTTTGCTCACAACTTTCAGATTGTGTTTTTTGTAGACCAATGCTGAGTTTGCGATTTGCTTGTTCTGCTTTCCATCTTTGTTCACGCTCACACTCTAATTCCTTGAGCAAACAAAGATATGTCTTTTTATCTGTAGTTTGCGTAACAGTTGACTGTTTGGCATTCTGATTTTGACGTTTCAGTTTTGCTTTTGAAACTTTTTGCACTGAACCACTATAGTTCTTAAATCTTTGTAATGACTTTTTGCTTGTTGTGCAATGTTCTGCGGAATATGAATCTGTGGAGTTCACAAGAGAAGGATGCAACTCATCAGAACTGCAAGAGTTTTCCTCATTGGGCAAATTTAATGTAGCCACAGTCACACTCGGTTTGGAAGACAAACTTTTCTTAAGATTTTTTTGCTCACCTTCATTAACTTGGTTTTCAAGAAATACTTTGTTATGTTTCAATTCCTTAACGTTATGTGCTTTTGAAGCATTACGCTTTTCAATAGCTGCATCAATATGAGGAACAAGCAGCATACCACTACCAGGTTTGCTACTGTCAAGATCATGGCCATGCAAAGTATCCATGTCATCAAAAAATTGTTTATACATCTTGGTGCTTGAAGGATTCTGCTCCAAAAGACATCTTTTTCCACTTCGATCAAATCTGTCTAATGACAATAATTGTGGTAATCCAGAAAGCAATTTGTTTTCATAATCCTTATCAGAACATATTGGGTTTTCACCATCAAATTTTCCATGTTTCATTACCAAATGCTTCAGGCTTGCAATACCTTTCAAACAGCTTAAAACATGGTACATGTCAGATAAACAGTTTCCATGCAGTTCCAAGTGAGACAAAGAGTATTGCATTCCTTGAAAAACTTCCAACCCATCGATGGCAGTAAGCTTGTTGTACGATAAATTCAGTGTGTGCAACTTAACCAAACCATTCAAGCCAGTGACTGATGAAAGGTAATTTGAGGCCAAGTTAAGGCTGCACAAAGAAGACAGTCCGTCTAACCCTGATATGAGGCATAATTTATTAGCTGATACATTTAGATGTTCCAAATTAGATGCTATTGCAATACTGTCTAGTTGTTCTATTTCATTGCAATGTAAATTTATAGACTTGACAGCAACATGAAGAGAAATCTCATATAAGCTGTGAATTCCGCAATCAATGCAAACAATATCATTTTCCATGTTAATGAAGAAAACGATTGCCTAATACAATTTCTGATATGGCTCCATACCTGTAAAATACATTCAGTATGTTACAAATGCAAGTTGCCATGCGCTAGTAATTAACTTTTATATAAATGCATATGAAAATCTGTAAAATACTGACACAAATACATAGCATCCTCTGGTGGTATCATTTTAATTAATGATCTACTATGATAATCTGGTCCACCACAAGTCTCATCTGCTTCCACAGTCCACCTGTGTGGACTGTTTTATTTGCAAATCCCATTGTTTAGGTATATTGTTGTCAATCAAATTTTGTTTACCTAACTGTAACAAGAGCTCAACCGAAGCTGGCATACCGATATATATCAACCGATATAACGATGTTGCCAATGTATCATATCAGCAAAACTCCACCAATAATTTTCAGCAACATTTGATCTTAAAAGCCGCTATGCTAGGGTCTCAAACTCAAAGTGCTTCGAGGGCCAAATGAGGGCTTATTAACACTTTGAGAGCCGGCCTACGATGTATATGTACTTAGATTTCGGCCTAAAACCAGCAGTTTTCAGTTGCTTTAACAATGCCATAGCTCCTCCGCCAATTGCACTAGAGAACTGTTCAAGGACTCAAACGGATCGGCCAGTCTTCTAGTCTGCACTCGAAAAAAAATTTTTTGGTTGGGGGTTGCGGATTTTTTGTGAGTGATGTCATAAGTGAAGTAATTTTTGGGTCATTTTGGCTCATGTTACCTAGCCTAGGGCCCAAGCGCTAGGTCAAAGTACTTCGCTGAAGTTTTCATTGGAAACTCGGCTCAAGTCCGAGTCTTTTGAGCCTTTAATCGACTTTCTAGTGTTTAATCGACTTTCATCAGCGAACATTAGAACAAGTGAAAAACAATGGCACAATTAGAGATCAACCGAATCGGCCGATATTTGGGTTTTACCAATATATTGGTATCAGCCAAAACACCCAATTTTATCGGCATCAATAGGTGTTGACAAAAGGCTGTTATATTCCTCACGCATCCAGACAACTTGCGCAAGAAAGCACAACGAAGCAAGTCAAGACAGTTATTCTACAGAAACGCTAGCAGGTGCGGTCTTATAAACAAACAGATAAAATTAACCATGAACCATGCATAGGCCATTGCAACTAAAACAAAAGCATCATCGGGAAGTTTCACAACACTTGAAGCTACCACGTGCAGTTGTTGTGTACAAATCAACTCCAGTTGTATTTACGGCAGTTTTCGCGGTACAAGAAGTTTGACTGTAATTTAAGGTGCAAAAGTCCAATTGATGCCTAGTTTAGTACAGATTAATTTTAAAAAAAGCTTGCATGAAAAATGAATTGCGTTGTGTTAGGCAACATTTATGGCGGTATGAATGCGATTACAAATGCAATCGCTACTCATTAGTGACGACAATGGTCGCTGTGAAGCAGTGGCACGTAACATCTTAAAAGGATTCTACTTTTCTTAAATTTGATGTGTTAGGCCTAGCGTGCTGGTTTATACTGTACACAAGCTAAAATATCATGTTCGTGGCTTAATTTAATCGACAGTTTCCAATTTCCATGAGGCATGGTAATGATAATTGTGATCTCACGATCCAAGCTGTTGCAACGTGCTGGTTTGTAGATGTGGCACACAAGTTATGGAAACACTATAACATTTCACAAATACGCTGAAGTGGTGATTTGTGGTTTGGTCCAGGGCTTCTCAAACCATGGGTTGTGACCCCATTTGGGGTCGTGAGAAAAATTGGCTTACCAAATCAAATATACAAGTTTTTATAAACTTTAGAAAAAAAATAAACTTAAAGTGAATCTATTTCTACTGCATTTTAGGAGCAATACAATGTTTCATGCTGTCAGTTATTTACTAGGATGTCTGCCTGAGCTATCAAATGATAATAATCAACCAAACAAACAAGTTATGCGTTGTTACGTCATGATTGTTTTAACATACTAACCAAAATTGACCCTTTTGCATTCTGACATGAAGCCATGCTTGTACATAGAACTCTAGGTCTAGTCGTCTGCTTTGCGTGCGGGTGTGGGTTGCACTTCCTGTGGGGCAGGCACAGGTGCGGCGCGAGATGAGAAATTCTTTGTGCGGGTAAATGAGTGTTGTGCGGAAGAACATGAACTTAATCAGCTCAAAAATCGTAAAACACGTGGATATACTGAAGTTGTTTGCCAGCATTGCGCTTAGGACAGTAGGCGCACAGCAGTTACAACATTATGATGTAACAACCCATTGTTGCACAACATTAGCTCAGGCTCTTGCCATGTGGTGAGCAATTGACCATTTTCCAATGCAACCATCGTACGTGGTGAGGAATACTTTAGTTTAGCAGCCCTTCTAAATGGATAAGACAGTGCTTAACACCTAGTCACAACTAGACCTGAAACATGTTTTTTATCACCTCAAATCTGTTGACTGCAGAAGATCAGATCTGTGGAAAAGTTTTGGTTGCCAATGAAAAAATTGAATAGCTTGATTTTGCTGCTTGTTAGACTTGTCTTCAGGCATTATGAGTAGGGCAAGTTTTTGCAACTTTTTTTACAGCTTCCTAAATACATACTCAGAATTAAATAGTATGGTGTTTTAAGCTGGTTCCACAAATTTTATATGGACTTTTTTTGCATGAAACTTTTCTTGCAATTTCTATCAAATATTTTGTAAAGTATAGAAGTTAAATTTAAAAACATGCTTTAGAACAGGGGTCGGCAACCTATGGCACAGCATGCCATTGGCACGCCAGCAATTTCCAATGGCACACAGAAGCTCCATGGTTTTACATATCAATTTTGTTATGATTCACACAGAAGGTATATCGACCTTGACTTGTATAAAAATACGTATGTTGTTGGCACACTAAATGATTTGAAACCTTAAGTTGGCACACAATTTTGAATTAGCAAAAGGTTGCTGACCTCTTCTTTAGAACTATTTCAGTATAGTTCTGTTCTCTTAGTCTTTGATGACCGAATCGGACTGAACAGTGACCTAAAAGCAATTGTAGAAATGACCCGGCCAAACAAACATCAGTCCACAACAGCACGCCAAATTGTTAAATTACCAAGCAACTTCATGCACTGTGGAGCTTGGCAAACAACTTCATGCACAAGTTTTTCAGGAAATTGCCAAGGAACTTCATACACAAGTTTTAGCAAGCTACGCAAACTGTTGGCAAAAGATCACCATTTCTCCCTAGGTAATGTTTGGAAATATATAACATACATTGTATGTAAATAAATAGCTTGAGTAACTCACTTTCATTTAAAATGCTTGTGCACAAATACAACTTTTTACTGCAAATTTTGTTAAAATTAATGCATATTTCTCATGATTTTACTGCAACAAAAATTTGCCCTAGTTATGAGTTTTTCGTAGTTTTCGGACAGCTGTGGGTTTAAGACCGAGAAAGTGAGGGGCAGGTGCAGGTTGAAAGTGTGTGAGTACGAGGTAGGAACGGGCAAGATTTTTCAAATTCCTGTGGGTACGGGGCAGGTTTAAATTTTGCGAGTACGGAGCAGGAACGGACAAAAAATTCCAACCCGTGCAGTACTCTACTGCCTACCTTAATCAGCTATTTTGCCGTATTGTAAATTGTGCCTGTGGTTTCATTTATTTTGATTTCCGCTGACAATTATGAATTGGTTTCCTTATTCATTGCACAATGGCTGTCAGTAGGCTATTGTTTCTGTTTTTAATAGCTGAATCATATGAAACGATAATAAACTTGAAACTAGTCTAAATAGCCTACTCCACACACAGGGGATATGTAATCATATACATGATGTACTGCAGTGTTAGCAAAAAAGGTGTGGGAACGCACCGAAAAATTAGCTATTGATTTTAAAACAGCTTCAAGCTCATTTTAAAGCAAAACATGGATGGAAAAGGTGTGGGAACGCCTCCACCTGTTCCCGCCCCACTACACCCCTGCTACTGCTGTACTCTTATTATCAATCAGCATGATACAGATACTTGAACCTCGATAGTCGATGCATAATTTCATCAAGATTCCAATGGCAAATCCAATCACTCAATCAAACATTCAGATCTCAACTTCCAAGATCGAGAAGTTATCAACCGAATCAACAGGTTTTTCCACGTCCAAGCGTTCTGATTTTGCTAGAACAACTTAACAAGACTGATCAATCAGTATTCGCGATTCCCCATCTTGTCATAAGCCCTCAGCCGCAGTCACAGCGGCTGGTTTATCTACTTCTTCAAACGTATCACAATACAAACGCTCACCAGAAATAAGTTATTCACGCTGAGGTGACCACAGAGCATTGAACCGAATCACCGTGGCAAGTTTGAAGTTCAACTCACAACAAGAATCATTACCATCGGGGCTCTAGGGAGTGATGTTACCGAGTCATTTTTGTCGAGTCAGAGTCACAATCTCTTCAAGTCAGAGTCGAGACAGAATCATCTCAAATTTTTTCGAGTCGAGTAACCACTTGGTCGAGTGAAAGTTGAGTCATGACCTGGTCGAGTCAGAGTCGAGCCATAAGAACTGTCGAGTCATTTCGAGTCATTGGTTTGCAAGCATGAGTCAATGTCGAGTCAAATGAAATTTCACATTTTTCCCAGACGATGAGTGTCACGGTATCATTGTCTCTTTTTGCTATGAATAGCACCCAACATGCTACAAAGTGGCACACGAAAAGTTAAAAAATGTTGGCCAATGTTGTTTCAGCAAATTTGATTCCAGGCAATTTATATCTAAGTTGTGTGAAAGAAGTTTCCATTTCAAGTGGCGGCAATAGCTCAGTGGAAAAGTGTCCGCCTTTCAATTGGAAGGTCGGGTATTCGATCCACAGCCACTGAGTGAATTGTCATAATGGTCCTTGGGCAAGAGCATCCACCTCAACGCCCCGACACGAAGCACAATTCAGGCTTCAGCCTGCTGCCAATTGTCGTCACCAAAATTAACAAAAAAAGTTTCCATTTCACTTGTCTCTTTCACTCTCAGTCATTTCCATAGGTCTAGCACAACCTTGCTGCAAGAAATATATTTCTTTGTCTTTCATGTGCCCAATAAATGAAAATGACAAGAGATGAGGATTTGGATTTAAATCTTTCGGCATTCTAGTACTTGATGGATTTGGATTTTATCATTTTTGCTCAACTAGATTTGGATTGAAATTCATTATATTGTTTTGAACTTTTTCGCAACTTTCAGTTCAGTTTTGGAACTGCAGGTTACTGTATTGATAAGAGTTTCTCATGCGCTACTGTGTGGCTAATCATTTTTTGTGCTCTTGTATCGCGTCTGTATGAACCATGAGTCTGCAATAAACTACTACTATTATTAACATAGATCCGTTGAGATTGTTTCTTGTGTTTGTTTAATGTTGAGCCTTGTCTATGACCAGCGAAAGAAGTCTGCTGTATTGTGTATCATGTCATCAAAGTTACATAATTGTTTGACATTCATTGATGCAGTCCCTTTTTTTGACTCATCATTGTTATACCCTACGTATACTTAATAACACTGAACACAGTTCATCATTATTGATAAGTGTAGCCCAGTTGCAATGAGTCGTTTGTGTTGCATAGGCCTACTTGTTAGTCTTTCGCTTTGACATCGTACACTCTATTATTGAGCTTAGCAGAGCTTCTCATTGCTGCTAACACTTAATATTTTGAGATCTCAGTTGTTATGATGTGAGCCAGTGGTAGAGCATTTGAGTTTTTGAGTTGGATATGGGTGCTGCAGCCCAGAGATTATCACTATCCGGTTTGTCGGTTGGATATCCAGTAAGGAGTTGCAACCAGATAGGCTACGGATGTCCAGAAACTGCTTTTATGCGGGAACCGGTGTCAAGCGAAATTTCCGACTTGCGAAATGTCTCACTTCACGCCTACTTATGGTTAGGGCTTAGGGTTTGGTGCTTAGGTAGGCTACGTGTGTAAAAAAAGAAAAATAATTGAGGCATAAGAATAAGTCCAATATTTTTCAGTGGTTATAGTTATTCCCGTACTGTACCTGTTTGTGGGTATGTGACATGTAACCAAAGAGTTTTAACACAACACACATCCAAAAAGTAATCGTCAAACTTTATTCCTTTACTCTCAGAAGCAAAATAACTGTAAAATATTAATGGGTCAGAAATTTCGCAGAGGTTAGAAAATTCGCATGACACCGGACAGAGATGATCGGATAGCAGAGATGATCAGATAGCCTTTTTTTGCTATCCGATCCTAACCTGCTTTTGGAAAATGATATCTGTATCACATCCGAATCTTGTTTTTGTTGAAATCATACTATCCGTATGTGAGAGCTATCCGAGAGTGTATTATGATGCACAACATACCTTGTTGTGTTGTATATATTTTCCCTCGTGAGGCAAGAAAATGGCTGGAGTTATTTTGCCTTTACCTGAACACATTTAGCTGAAGTAGCCACATGATAAATTTGAATGTATGTCCACCTTAATTGACCGTGACATTTGCAACAGCTTAGTCACACCTGCATGGACAAATGTTGTCATGGTTTCAAGGCTGGCAAGCCGATAATAGCTTTTTGTGTGCATTACTTGAACTGCAGTAATGTGCCTGAGTGATTTTTGTCGAGTCAGAGTCACAAGCTCTTCGAGTCAGAGTTGAGTCAGAGCCATTTAAATTTTTTGAGTCGAGTCAGAGCGAGTCATGACTTGGTCGAGTCAGAGTCGAGTCACAAGAACAGTCGAGTCACTTCGAGTCATTGGTTTGCAAGCTCGAGTCAAGGTTGAGTCGAATGAAATCTCTCATTTTTTCTACGACTTTCTGATGCTATGAAATGGCACCCAACAGAGATGATCACTATCCGGTTTGCCGGTTGGATATTCGGCAGGATAGTGAGTTTGCAACCGCATACGGATATCCAAAAACTGCTTTCAAACGGGGAGCGGATACGGATCCGGATATCCGAAACGCTTTTATTGATATTTCGAGGATTCAGATTTTTGGAAAAAGTTGCACATTAAATTCCTTCATTCATTATCTTCAGCAGCACCTTTTCATCCTTCAGTGCCATGACTCCGAGTCTGCCTATGGTGTAATCTCTGTACCCTAGTGTAATCCCATGGACACGCCAAGTTTGTCAGCATGAATCTGTTCCTTGCAATGCACTGACGATGGTAACATGGGGTTGTCGAAACCTTTGCAATATGGCGTTGATATCGTTTTCATTGGGCGTGATTGTCATTATAAGGGTATTTAGTACTTCCGCTTTTCATGTACCAAATCTGTTCCTGATGTGGCATGTTAGGGCTCTTTCACTTTCAGTATATATTTAAGGAAGTTGTCCAGGTACAGATTGTTTGCTGCGTACCTGTACCTGGACTAACCTTAGCAAGTGTAGGCCTACTGTGATCTGTGGTCTAAACTAGCTAGAGCACTCTAGCTCTTGTGAACTGTAGTCTACACCAGCCCTTGCAGTCTTCACGCCTGTTCTACGTGAGTCCGCATTGACTGGTTGTTGGATGATACCAGGCCAGATAGCCTTTTTCTTTCTTAAACAAGATATGCAAAATTGTTGTGTTATGACACTGACTTGTTAGACTAAATTTTTCGTCAGTCATTTTAATATAAATGACATATTTTAAGCCGATGTGTTGCTTTGAATGCTGTTTTGTTTTGGTTTGCAGACTAGCATTGCAAGGTAGTTGGTTAGGTTTGGTTAAAGTGCAACAATGGGTAAGATCAATAAATGAAATTATGAATGTGAACTCATGGATGGTAATAAAATCTAACCATTGTTACCAAAGAAATTGCTAATGAAAAGCTTGGTGTGGCAATAGAACTGTCACCAGGAAGTCTTTTATGCCCCACCGTTGTTTTGGCGTGCCTGAAAAGAAGCATTAGTGAAAAAAAAGGATTGCTGCCAACAAAGCGCAAATTTTGAAACCAATTTTCCTCTAAGTTACGAAAATGCGCAGTACCACCAGAATCGTCGTCAGAAAGTCTTCAATAGGGAGGCTTTACGTCTGTGCAGGGATGCTTGACATTTCACAATTCAACAAATTCAACTGATTTGTAGTATTTAGTACTTCAAATTGGTGAGCCTGGAGGTTTGTTTGGGGAGGGCTTAGCACACCAAAACTCCCTCCGTGGCGACGGGACTAAGCACCACCAGACCATGAGGGCAGTGAAATCTCATTCTTGCGCACTTGCACTATTCCAAAGCATTGTGAAAACATAAAAACAAAGAGAACCTATTTGAATTATGTGTATACCTTGTTCGTATTTTGGTAAAGTTTTATACTTATTCTAAGAATAACTTACAAGTTTTGTAATTAATTCAGATCTCCGAAAATTCAGTCTTAAGAAGTAGGATATTCATGCTTACTAAAACAAACATTTATTCAGTGTAAATTTTCTTAGAGGGGACCCTGTTTGCAACTGTTGCCAAAACATTGGGCATTTTCTTTATGTCGCAGAAAAGGTGAAGTGTTTTGCGTACGTCAATTTGCATTGCATCGTCAGCAACCTGAAAGCTGAGACTGACAAGCAAAATGTCGTTTTTGCCTTCCTGAAAAAATTTCTGCGGAAACCCACTGGGAGGCACAAGCGCACATCAAAAAAACTTGGGAGATATTTTCATTAAATAATTTACTAATGGACCGAATACTGGTTGTGTTGCTAAATACATTTAGGCAAATTTATATTTAGGCAAATTTCGAAATGTAAAAGAGGGGACCTAGTCCCCTGCAGCCGCTACCACTGCTTACTAATTAAAAGAGAGGAAGTGATGATAAATTCAGAAAAGCGTAAGCTCCTTCACAATTATTACCAATCCAATATACTATTTCACAAAAAGCTCAAAAGCTTTTTGGTAACAATTTAGCAGTAGTGTTGAAGTTTTCAGATGCAAAACCAATAAATCAATGAATCCTAGATTTCAGTTAATATAAAAAAACAGAAGAGCAGATGTCACGTTAGACAAATAACACAGTGAAAAACGTTCATACCGACCAAAAAATTCCGCATGATTGAAGGTAGCTGCTGGATGTGCCTACTAGAAAATCAGCTAACCGCTAGATTGAAAATTATACAGCTAACAGTGGGAAAATCCTGCTAGATTTAGCAGCAAATCAGCTACAATTGCCACTCTGTGTAGCAGTAGCCTCGATTGGTAATGGCCTTCCCACACCTTTTTCATGTTTTGTTTTAAAATGATTTAAAGCTGTTTTAAAATGGCTAGATTTATGGGAGCGTCCCCAACATCCCATAATTTGTTTGTTAGCACTACATCCCTGATTGGTATAGCATATGGATTCCTGCTCTGTTAGGTCACATTTACAACCACAACGTCACTTTCATGGAACGGATGGTTTCACGCAGAACCGTCGCCAGAAAGTCGTCAGTAGGGGGGCTTTACGTTTATGCAGAGGGGACTTGACATTCAAAGTAGGGTTTTCCTTTTGGTGTAGGAATCCAATGTTGAGGTTTGGGGTGTTACTGTTGCAGAGCAACAAGGGTTTTGTTGTGATGCATCAGCTCTCAAACTTCATTTGCTTGGGCCTGAAGTAATAATGTCGTTTGATTATTAACAAAGGTGTTTGTTTGAGGTAATGCACATTCGTAATGAAACATCACATGGTCTTTTGCCATGAAAATTCGGCATTACCATGTAAGAGTGCTTTGGCAACAATTTGTCTTAAAAGCAGATAATGTAGTTGCTTTGTGTATTATTTGCGTTATCGAGTTCATTCAGCAGTGTTTACAGATCGCATTGCATAATCCTTTCAGTTGTGTTTTAGCGTACCACGATTACGGCGTACAAAAGCGCTTTCTGCAATTTCTGCGCCTTGAGCGGCAATGCATGTTGTTCTGGGGAAAATGAGCTCGCTCGCGTTTCACAGGAAAGGCGCGCGTTTCCGTACCTGTAATTAGAGCGCATTTCCTCGAGGCAAACTCACGAAACCTTCTTGCTTGGAAAAAACCACAAGCTGTATGCGTAACACTGATGCGTCTTCGTTAAATTAAGTAAAGATAAAAAATGGCTTGCGCGCAACCAGACTGTGATAACCCAAAACAAGCTTCGTCGCAGCTTGTCCGTCAGCCTGCAACGCGAGAACAGATGCTTCCGGCAAAACAAGCCATGTTGCAGAATCTCCGAAACACAACGCAGTAAACAATCTTGCTCAGTGCGCAGTCACTGTGACGTCACGTGAGTGCAGGTCGCGCAAATGATCCATAAGAAAAAAGGACCTTCGCTTGCCACGTGCGAAGCCCAAGTAGAGGTGACGTCGCGCGCACGCAACCTTGAAGGGAAAAACAGAGTAGTATTTTTTAACCGTGGTACCAAGTCAAAAAGATTATTATGTCATTTGGCCATTCTGTGATTCTGCATCGAATATTATATGCCGACGAACGAATATTGCATCTCTACGCGACGAACTTCTAAGCAGAGTTGTCGAGACCAGCTGTTGCGACGATTTCAAGCAGAGTTTGGTTGTGCACGTATCCGAGCTAAGAGCCGCAAATCTCGGTAAGTCTCACCCCAATTTTAGGAGCCTTGCTAAATTCACTTAAACGATAAAATATCCAAACGGTTGGGTTTGCCTGGAGTGTGTCTTTAAGTATTTTTGCGACGAACATAATCGTGTGATAAGTGTGTCTGCATACACTGTGTTTTTCTTGGATGTCAGTGCGCTTGCCAACGTGTGGTTGTGAAGTGTAACGTGTCGTGTGTCAGTGTTTTGTTTATTGCCAGAATTGTGTGTATTTTTGGTCGCTGCTAAGTTTGCTTTAATTCGGGAAAAACTTGCCTTTGCGCCTCACAGTAATCCTGTCATTGCGTGCTTTAACGAACTACTTGCGTACTGAGATCGCTGATTTTGCATTAAACAGAAAATACTACTCAGAATAAAACCAAACATAAAACTAGCTCAACACTGATTCGTAAAGTCGGAATCATTTCAGTTGCTTACTTCATGAGTCAAGA
>Ga0210059_1002259_pt1 | contig 29999 bp, 16 predicted proteins | sample Ectturendosymbi2_FD_188042 | JGI IMG/M metagenome (GOLD analysis project Ga0210059, IMG submission 188042) | Ecteinascidia turbinata endosymbiont from Florida, USA - Sample 2 (SPAdes) (version 2) | ecosystem: Host-associated > Tunicates > Ascidians > Unclassified | place: Key West, Florida...
CATGTTTTTACAAAAAAAAAAAAAAAAAAACTATGCAAATTTAACGAACAAGTACTGAGCTTTTCGAGAGATCAGATACACAAAACGCCAGTAGTGATGCAGACTGTCGTGAACTATATAAAGCGTTTTTTCCCTAACTGGGGTCCTTGGACCACTAGGGGCAGTGACAATTGCACATTTCGTCTGCGAAGATCTGAAAAAAATTAAAAGTCCGACATAGACGTTGTACAATGCGTACATTGTCACAAACAACTGCCCCAGTGATTCGTAACTGACATGAGTTAGCAAGCTTTTTCAATCAGAAAATTTGGTAGTTCTTTAAAATTTGAGAAATTTTAAATTTCTTAGTCAAAAAATTGTTTGAAATGATTCTGGCATTGAGCGTCCGTGATGTGATAATTATTTAAGTGACTTAGCGTTAGTCGGGAATGTTCGTTGAAATATTATGGTATGATAAAAAATTCAAATATTGTTCAGTGTCATTTAGTTTTCGTTTTGTATTCTCTTCCGCGTTAGTTGGGCGGAAAGTTGATGCGTCACAATATTGGGATCGAGAAAAAACAGAATCTGAAATGGGGGTCCGTTGCCCATAAAGGTTGGGAAACCCTGATATAAGGAGTAATAAACTTTGTTTTAAAGCGAATTTACCAGGTCAACTCCATGCAGCAATAAAAAATTATAACGTAAGTGGGAATTAGTTGCTTACGCTGTATCTTGCGGGCGTAGCCTACATTAGAATCTATGGAAACTATTCCACGTCGACAGCACAGCATTCTTGATTCATTGATGAATAAGTGCGTAACTTATGCAATCACTTCTTATCTAATCATTTATTGCGATTTTTGTCTCCAAGCTTTTACCTGCACGCCCACCCTTCGTAGCCTGAACTGAGTGACTGTACGTGCAGCTAATAAAAGAATATCATTTACCGCATCCTCTTTCTTTCAGGAAAACAACTGATGGCTTGATCCTAACAAATAGCAAACCCATGTCTTTTTTTGTGTTTATGAACTATGGGCCTGGGTATTTAGATTTTTTTCTCGACTTATTTTCAATCGTTCTACTATTTGACCTTGCAGCCCTTGCAATACTGACTTTCATTTTTTGGAAAAAGCGTAAGTTCTTCGCTCATTTAACTTGTCGTCTTACAAAGTAGAATCTGATCATTGTTCTTAACTATTCACAGTTTAGTGAAATCCTTGAATCTGCAGATGGTAATTGCAGTTGGACACCTGTTGTACGCGTTGCAAGTGCCAGCGAGAAAATGCTGTATATTTTTAAACGTTTCTATTTGGTTTAATGCTGTAGCTAACGAGCCAAACCAAAATGTCCATTTATAGTGGGTTTTAAATCGTTAAGCTGCCAAACTACCTCAGTTGTTGTATTCGTGAATTGAAGTTCACAGTTTAGACGATTAGCCTTCTAAGTTATTGATCAAGCCTAAGACATTTTTCTGAGTTGCAAGCAACTGCATAAATTCGGGAAATACAGTTTCAATTTGTCACATGCCTTCATCAAATGTCTATTTCAAGCTCCACGTAAGAGCGCCTTTGATGTCAAAGTTGTCAGAAGTCTTTAGAGCACATTTTAACTTTGCTGGATACAGCAATGCATCTTGTAATTGGACACTTTTGGTTCGAGAAGGTCACAGAATTTACCCTAAAAAGCTCTTCCCAATCAAAAGAATCTTGTTGCGCAGGCGTACATCACTTAGTAAATGTCAACAACAAAACTCGCCCCGTGTATCTTTTTCGTTTGTAATTAAATTACGCACCGCCTCTTCCCATGAAAAATACCTAATGCTGTTTAGGATCGGTCAATGGCGCCAGATGTGTCGCTGGCTTCGACAATCCACTGTTCATTACTAAAATTGAAAAAAAGAATGTCAAGAAGGGCTTCTGCAACGCTTCTACCCAGACGACAAAAGCAGACCTCGAACAGACTTTGGTGAGATGAAATTCTATCTCTTGTATTAATCTGTTCCGGCGGTCTGTGAATAAATAGATTGTGAAGACACCTGACCTTGGCCTTTGCAGGTGTAGTAATTCATTTATGAACAAACCTTGCGCAAAAATATCCGAATAATAATATAGCATTTGATATACTTAGCCAATTTGTACATGTTCTGCAGGTAATTGAAGAAGCTACGGTCGAAGCATCAAATCTTAGTACGAAGCTGGAAGGAGCTGACAGTGGTAATTTTGATCGTTTTTGATTTCACTGAAACTTGAAATTGGTTACACGTCCTTCGTCACATTTAACTGCAACATGAAACCACACCCTTATGTTCAAGGTAGGCTCCAGCGGCACCTAATTAAGTATATAGCCTATTTCCAATGCATTTGGTAGAGGTTAAACACCAACCATGTCTTGTGTCCCTGCCTCCTACTTGTCAGGGACCTCTTTAAAATGTTTGAAGATAGTGGAACACTATCTAAAACTTTGAAGAAAAAATGTAACATTACAAAAGGAGCAAATACTGAAAAATAAGAAGAAAAAGATATCCAATAAAATCAACAGAAACTTATCAAAATACGTTTCCGAAACTATTTATGTAATTCATAGGTGATAAACATGCTGTCTCCAGTAACCGAACACAATTTAGAAAACTTGATCTCTTTTAAACATTGATTTGCAACTTACATGGCAATAAAAAGAAGGGAGCAAAAATCTTGATTACTATGAACTTGTTTGAGAGGTCCGTTCACATAACCTAAGGAAGATATAAGTCAACATTAAAACTTCCTCGTGAACAACCTTGGTTAAATGGTCTCGTCTTTACGCAAAAACATTAATAAGCATGAAAACTATCTTTTAGGACTTGTTCACGGTAGGTAGAAAAACTACTCTAGTAATGACATCGACACGACATTCTCCACCCAAAAGTGTAAAGTTAAAGTTTAAGGTTCTTTGAAGCTGTCAGAGGATCAAAAAACGTTTCTTAAACGCCAGAACGTTGTGAAGTTTAAACGACTTTAATGACATTAAACGCAAAGAATTCAATATGTTTAGGTGGCGGTTTCCCTGGTGGCGATTGTCTTAGGTGGCAGTTGCATGTCTTAGGTGGCAGTTGTCTGGGTGCCAGTTGTTCTTATTGGAAGCTGTCCTATGTGGCATTTGTCCGTGGCGGCAGTCGTCCTGGGTGGCAGTTGTCCGGGTGGCACTCGTCCGTGGTGGCAGTTGTCCACGTGGCTGTAGTCCGGATAACACAAACGAAGTATCTTTCCATGTCAGTTCCATCTCAGTTTAAGTTTTAAACTACTTGTCATTAGTATCAGTCATAATTGCATCCAAAACATCGTTGCGAACCTTTTACAAACACAAAGCATATCATCATTCATATGATGAAAAACTTGTGTTGGGTATGATGTAATGGCCGGTGAATGCAAGGCGCTCTTACATAAACCACCAAAACGTTTCCATCCTTCTGCACCGTCAGGTCCACAAAAATGATGATAAAGACAACCAAACGTAACCAAATGCACCAGTTTAAAAATGTACTCCGAAGAGTTGCACTCTTCGTGCATAAACGTTTCAGCTTATCGCAGCTTAACCCGAATCGACTGAGTTAACAGTGCATAAAAATACGAAGAACATTTAGACACTATAAATTCAGCACAGAGGAATTTTTAGCACATACATGCAAACAACAATGGAAGAAAAGAGACATTTTTAACTTTTGTTAGCGAACGTTGTCACAGAGAAACTCTTAAAAGTTACATGCACGTATTGAATTTATGCTCGTTTTTAGCTTAAATTCACTGAAAAAATTCTCTCGTCGTGATGCTAGACAGGAAAATCAATTGTCTATAGTAAAACTCTTGTTGGGAATATCAACAAGGGATTGACTGATTGTGGTGTCAAGTGGGCAAGGGCAAAAGGGCGCTTACGTGATTTTGATGCTACAATGCATAACGGAAGAACAACGCGCGAAATTGTGTCTGAGCTATAGACTATGAAGAAAACGTTGGAGACTTTATTGATAATTCTAATTCTCTTTTCTATCTATGCCAATACACCTTTGTTGCTTTAAAAGGTTGCCGATTTGTGAAAAAATTATTTTTCTACTTCCTATGCACAGGGCCGTATTTAGCTGATGCGAGGCCCTACGCTAATCCAATTGTGAGGCCCCCGTCTGCCACTGTTACGAGGAAAAAATTAAAAAGCTTTTTAATCAAATTGAACAAAGCCGAAAATGACGATATTGACGCCCTAAGCGTACCGTCAATAAAAAATTCGAAATCACACTAGAGAGCCCCACGATCACTGCGCTTGTTGCTGCCTTCGATGCAAAAGTGTGCTGTTCGGTGACATGGAATTGTTGAAATCGTACTTGGCTGGCAGGAACAGGATTATTAATTTTTGCAGGCAAACCAACCGAAAACGTTACGGTTAATTACTGAAAATATACATGGCCTACTTTTTTTGAGTTTCATATCTGTTTTTTCTTATCTGTGCTCAAAAAAAAAAAAAAAAACACACACTGCACATATCTTAGGCGGTATAAAGACGTTAAAGCACAACATCATCCTCACGTTACCACGGCTGTAAAACTCTTACAGGCGTAAGCAAAACACGTCAAGTAAAACGCACCTAAATGGTTGCAACTGCTGGGTTCACGATTCGGGTGTTTGTTACTTTTTCAGACTGCTAAGAATAGAACGCAACAAAACCGTAGCGCAAAAGATATAAGGTTTTAAACCAGAACCGTCCCAGAAAGTTTTAAATAGGGGGCTTTACATTTGGCCAGGGGGTCTTGACATTCTGAAAACTTGATCAAATCTCCACTGGTTTATAGTGTTTCGTATTTAAATTTGAAGGGGATGAACTCACAATGCTCCCCCGTGGAGACAGGACTGGCTTAAACTTTCCTTAAGCTGTCGTTATTGAAATACGTACAAAATCTACAATCATCGAATCAAGTAAGGCTGAACAGAGCCCAGTAAACAGTTAAAAAGGTTTTGTCCTGACCTTCTTCATAACAAAATCATCTAGCTATTCCTTACAATCTGTTTGCCTAAGTTTGTCACTTTTGATGCACCGAATGCTTAGTGCGGGTAACCCCTCCTGGAAAATTGTGACCCTTAATTCATTTTTAATTCTTTTGAATCTTCAAAAAGACCTTTCTCCTGGCCAGTTAGCGACCATCAAGCTAAGAAATAAGGGTCTACGTGTTTGGATGAACTAAAAACCACTAATCTAAGGCTGTTTTTTTCGCTGAGACATTTCGGTCATTTTTTGCTGAGACATGTTAGTCACTGAGATATTTCGGTCAGTTGTCTCACAGCTGTATTAAAATTCGCCGTAACAGTGTTCATTAGCCTATATTTTCAGATATTCTGACCGAAATGACTTAATTTTCGCCGGTATTTCTAAACCATTTCGGTATATGACAGAAAAAAGCTAGATCTGAGGCATTAGGCCAAACGCACTTTTATCTTTTGCTTTCTCTTTGGGATAGAATTCTGTGTTTGCCAGTTGGCAGAGTGACTTTTACTTACTATAGTAATTTAGTATATTCAAGCTCATGAAGTTCTTCTCTGATTTGCTTATCATAAGAGCAGTACAAACTTGCGCGAGTAGCCTACTTAGTAGCAATGTGATTTCTGAATGACTTTGTTAAATAAAGTTAAGATGGAAAAAATCACATCCAAAATTACCAAACGAACTTTTCGTAATAGAAACGTTAACAAACCTACAATATTGCTCAGAATAGGCAAGTATGTTTTTATTGTAGGATAATGCTACTAGCATCACACATAGCTCTTACCTGCAGTACAACATTAAGCTTTGATCAGGTGCATTTCAAACACGAACAGCCACAAGTTCGTTTGTCTGATTCACACCTAGGAATCGGTAGGATTCAGCAAAACACAGGACACAGCCAACGTCCTTTGAGTATATCGACACAATGCTTGGCATGCGGCTTGACCAACGGTCATATTGAGATTCGTGGAAACTCGTTGGAAGACCCTGGCGTCATGAACACGAAATCTGATTAGGTGAAAACACTAAATTTAATGAATAATTAAGAAAAAAATTTGATGAATATGGAGCCTCCAAGGAAGTAAAAAGTTGACGGTTGAGAAACATTAGAACTGTTGTTAGCGAAATATTCTAGCGTCATTTCATTTATTTGTGGATATTACAAAGCTTTTTTCTCTTTCAAAGTAGTAATGACGTGGTTTAAAGTTGAAAAAGTAACTCCCTGTGAATACTCTACAATAGAAGTTTAACATTTCTTGGTGAGAATTATGTGTTTGAAGCCGCAGTATATGCAAAGGATAAGGGATGCTTGGCACAACGCAGCAAAACCATCTCTTGGAAGAAAAATAATTAAAAGTTCCGATTAAAAGTTAATTGGTCATAGCTGAGGCTTTTCAGTCCGTGGTAATGGAATCCATTGGCCAGTGCGTGCTTCCTCTGCCATGTGAAGAACAACAAAAAGAGTCCCTAGTTGAAGATCAACATCTACAAGGAAAATCTAAAAGAACTGCGCAGAGAAACCACTCAGAACAAAACTTGATTAGGTCCTTGCAACAACAGTGCTGCAAACCACAACAGTTTGAACTGAGTCAAGCAGCTCCAGATAAGTAAAACTAAGAACAGTACCAGCTTAACATTGAAAACGAATTACTGTTGTTGCCATGCAGGGCTGGTGGATAGATAAAGCAAATAAACCAACTTTACCCATTTAGGTTCTCTTTCAAAACAGACTTGTTCACAACAGACCATGTTCATGAGGGGTCTCTTATTAATGAGGTGCATTATGAACGAACACCCAACCTTCCAACTGAGAGGCGAACACTTTGCCACTGAGCTAATGCCACCCCTAACTCTGCTTGTCCAATACTTCAGCGTTTCTTCGTCGCGACATCGTTAATGATGGCTCTCCTAATGTGCCAAAGACAGTGGAAAAAACTCAGACAAGTTCGCCACATCGGAACGTCAAGCCTCACCACCTAGAAAAGAGACAGTCCCGAGAGGATATTGTGTTTCAGTCTGGTTGGAGAAAAACTGTCACACTGGAAGACCTGGTCAGAGCAAATGTTATATTAGAATCCAGAGTCGTGGAACTGGAAGAAGAAAAGGTTTGCAGCATTTCTAATACATGCACTACATGAAACTATTCAAAAATAAATCAAATTCTTGTTGTTTGTCATGAAAAACAGAGCTTCAATTAGTTTTATTTTTATTGAAACGTCAGGTTATGAAGCGTGAGAATATGCGGCAAAGCGCAGCATTAACAGTTGCTCTCAGCCAAAGCTCTGCACCCCAATGCGATCTTAACTTTCACATAAATTTAATTATTCTTTACGCCTGCTCGAGGTCAACAATTATTACATTTTGATATGCGTAAAACAGGGTATTTACCGTAGTCACATAATTTTCTATGCATTTTAAGCCAGAGGTGTGGACCCTGCAGCACGAAGGCCAAATGCGTGAACATTCAATATGGCACGCATCAGAATTTTCGCTTCCGAAATAAAAAACCACAACACCACGTCAAAAATTAACTCTATCATAAGCAGATACTTATACAAGTCGAGAGAAGTCTCCCAAGCTCCTTCTAACAGTTTTTTCTTCTTACTTTCCTCACCACGATAAAGATAAATTTTGCGATAAATTAATATTTGCGGCCCGCTAGCGATATTCCACAATTCATGCGGCCCGTGATAGTTAATAGGTTCCAAACGCCTGGTTCAAGCTCTTGTTATTTTTCTGTATTACTAATTTACACCGCGCAGGTAACGAAAGAAGAGATAGAACGTGAACTGAAGCCATATCTTGTGGGTCAGTACCCCATTGCGGGCATTTACAACGATCAAACCGGCGAAAAAATGTCTTTATTTAATGCATACAAAGCAGGAATAGTATCTCGAGGTTAGTATGTCAGTTTGCCATGGTCACATGAATTAAGTTTTAAAGTTGTCCATTAGCTTCTTCATTATGACGTCAGTGTTGCGAACTGTGCGTACTTAACGATATGTTAATGCCTCATCCTCGAGTCTTTCATAGTCGTTTGTGCCCATTTGTCAGACATTTTTGTTTAATTTTGATGACGGCAATTGGCGGCAGGCCGAAACCTTTTTTGCTTCTTGCCGGGGAGGCTGAGGCGAACGCTCTTGCCCAAGAAGCGCTACGGCAATTCACTTAGTGGCCGTGGGCCGAACACCCAACCTTCCAATTGAGAGGTGGTCACTCTATTTCTGAGCTATCTCCCCCCTAATGCCTCTGACCTATCGCCTTGACAGATGTTTTACATTGTCTTTGAACTTTTCATTGTTTTTGCGCGATAAAATCAAGGCACGGAAAAAATATGTGCGAAACTATTGCCACTCGCACTCTTTGGCAAACGGCTATTTTGGATTGCGAAGTTTCAGCCGACGAAATCTGTTAAATTCCCACTATCTTAACTACTTTGCCGCAGACATCCTTTGCCTTGCTGAAAAGAACAGACTTTTTGCTTTGCTGACAAATTTCGTATCGCTCTTCTATTTTAAAGGAACTGCTTTGGGACTACTGGAGGCACAGGCCGGAGTAGGAAGCATCATCGATCCCTTATCTGGCGAAAAGATGTCTGTTTCCGAAGCTCTGCAGAAGAACTTGCTTGATCGTCAATTCGCAGCTGTCTTAGCTAGAGCCGAGCGAGCCGTCATTGGATTCAAAGTGAAAGGCACTGACGAATCGCTGTCTTTGTTTCAAGCAATGAAGCGAGTATGGATTACTGCATCTCTTCTTCAAAATGCAAACAAGCGCAGATTTAAGAGTTTTGTTACATATAATCTCTGTTGCAATTTTTCCATGTTTTCAAAATTTTCTTCCGTTTTTTGCTATGATTATGATTCACAATTTCAGGGTTTGGTTGTTGAAAACCACGGCATAAGATTGCTTGAAGCTCAGATTGCCACAGGAGGGATCATTGACCCAGTGGCAAATCACCGGCTCCCGGTTGAAAAAGCTTTTGAGCGCGGTAATCGTTTATGATGTGCTTGTGTGGTCTTGGTGTTAAATGCTGTTACGAAAATTCACTATTGAAATCCTGCTGCTTTGTGTAATGTTTGGTTTTACTTTCCTTCACTTTCAAATCGTCATTCATGCCATATCCTGGTCAGTTACGTCCAAACCACAGGTTTCAAGAGAACCCAGCAACATCGCATGTCTACAGGCGCACATATGTTTAATATTCACATTTCTATTCCAATTATTTGTTTTTGAAATTGTAATCGACTCATTTTCCCGGAGGCCCGTGAAATTGCTAACACCACTGAATTATCCTAACCCTTGTGTTGAGTTTGATGTGACAGTCAACATGATAAACGCGAACTGGCTTTGCACATACCACAGTATTTTGAAAATTTATGAAAGGCTTGAGTGTATGCAACATAATGCTTAATATTAACGCGACATACTTTTAGAAATGTGCTCATTATTGCGTAACAAAACTGCTTTACGTCTATAGTAAAAGTTCATAACCAGGTTTTGATTTATTCTTAGTTCGGTTCAGAGTAATTACCTTTAGGCTCCTACTTTAAATTTCTATTAATGAAAACTGTTTTTCAGTCCATTCATTATGAAAATTACATCTACGGGAGCAAAAAAAGTTTGGACGTAATTTTTTTTTATCTGGAAAATGTAACAAGAGAGAAAATGTATGAACTCTGTTTCAAGATGAAGAAACGATTAAGACTAAGTTTTGCGAGAAATTATTGTTTCTCTTATGTTTCGGTTGAACAACACATATAACTGGTGCATAAGCGGCCTCAGTCGATTGTTACGACTGCATCCTCAGCCAAACCACAGCACGGTGCCACAACCAATACTGGGTCCCAGCCCAAGCGCATGAGCGTCGGAAAGGGGAGAATGGGAGGCCTTGGCTCCTCTAGATTGTGAAATTTTATATTTTGCTATTAAAGTTTTAGTGCAAAAACATTTTTCTCTTAGTTTCGTAGTTGACGAAACGAATTTCATCACTGTTGCCCCCCTCTGAAAAAATTCTTCCGACACCCATGGCTCAGGGCAGTGTTTCGGAAACAATTTGTGAAGAAAAACGTCTAGGATTTACGAAGTAAGAACCATCAGTCTCTTACTATTTCCTGGATAGGTGCTAGTATGTTACGTGCAACTTATTTTTGTGGGTTTCAGTCGTTCTGCCTTCAGCTGATAGTTTTAAGCTTTTTAGGACAAAGTAAATTTTGAGTGTTTTTGCAATGTCCTAAGTTTTTTCACTTCTGTTATAATTCTTGCATTTTACGCCACCCTAAAGGAAGGCATCCACAAAGCCTTGAAAATCGTTTCAAAGCAGTTTGACTGCGTTTGGACTAATGCTATAATTTGTCATTCTAGGTTTGTTTGACGAGCAAATGCACGCAATCTTGGACGACCCAACAGACGACACGAAAGGCTTCTTAGATCCTAATACAAACGAGAACTTGACTTATCTGGAGCTCATCAAGCGATGTGTTATTGATCCCGAAACTAAGCTGATGTTGTTACCTCTCGTCAGAGAGGAAGAAAGAAACATGTACAAAACAAGGTGCTTGTTTAGAATGAACCAAAGACAAACATGTTTCCAATGCAACAATAATGAAAAAGTTTGTAAAATTTCACAGAAGCTCTGTCACATATGTACCGGTTTTAATATGAATGGATATGGCTGCTTTCTGCATGAATTTGTAAAGCATACGAAACAAATGTTTGTCGAGCAATTTTGCCAAATTTTATCTATTTCTTATTTGTCAAGCAGTTGCATGTTTCACCGGAATTTGTCTTGCACGATGCTGCCTTAGGAAGGCTACGTTAGTTTTCTTCATTGATACTTTTAGATTTTACTTCAATTTTTTATCCTGAAAAAAATGGACATGATCACTTTTTCACAGGAAAACTCCGAGCGTTGCACTTCGAGAAAGAATTCTGTCAAGCGTGAGCAGCGACACGTGACGAAATCATTCGCGAATCTTTCAGACGAAGCGATTGCTCTCATTGTCATTGTTTACTCACACAAAGCTTTTCTAAATGCGGAAACCTCAGCAGTTTATCTTGAAACGTAGAGCGAGTCATCATCAGGCGCTTTTGATACTCTGCGAAAGAAGCAATTTCGTAAACGCCCGTTAATGGTATTCATCGTATACAAAAAAAATCTGTTTGCAGCAACCCATCGCGAAACTATCTGCGCTTTTAAAAAACTAAATAGCAAGCAGCTGCGAACGTGATTAACCCCTCCGCTGGCATAAAACAGTTTGCCAACTTGCAGCATTTATGTATTTTTTTCACAAAGTTTTACTTGTATCGCTTCAGCTATAAGGTCCTGCCCTTAACATGTAACCACTGCATTGTTGCTTAACCTTTCATTAAAACATTCTGGTTTTGTTTAAGGCTGTCAAGCTTCGTTTTGCGGCAACGCGATTTATGCTTAAATAAAGCCGTAGTTGCACTACATCAGTAGGCTACAGTCTTTTGCAACTTGAAAAACTTGAATTAAAACGGGGCAAGTTCAACTGCTGTAATGTTCGAGGCGTTTTGAGCTGCTAATCCGAAAACCTCGATGCAAAAATGTGTAGGCAAGTTATGTTGGTTTAGTACAGTGGCAAGTTTCCCGATTACTTATTCCGTTTTCCCAAGATTTTAAGTCTGCTATAAAAGAGAGGAAGCCTCAAGCTATTAAATTTCCACAACGCTCCAAGTCTCCTCTTTAACAACTCACAAAAAGAGACAAGAAACTTAACAAGATGCAATGCACTTCGGTTAGGAAGATATATGATTTTGTATTTCAGACATCCTAAGCTAAACTGAATAACATTTTTTAATTGAGGCTTTATGAAGCGTAGCGATCCGTGCTCTTCCTTTGCTGCTGTAACACATCAAATTCGTGGTGGTGTGGTGGTCAATCGCGACGTCATTCGAACCGGCGAAACGTGAGGCACCACGAAAAGAAAGCCCGCTAAGAATATAACTTATATCCATTGGCTCAACAAGGGGAGTGTCCTTGGGGCTCCCCACCCCGGGCAACAACTTGCAAGGGGTGGCAATTTTGTTGATTAAAATTAATTTTCAACAATTCTCACAAATACTTTCAATTCTTTTCAGATTTTCTGCTTAAAATCCCTAGATTTTTAGCCTCAAAAATATTTTTGTGGAGTGGGCAATTTGACAAAAGTTCACTCGAAAGTTTGGATCAAATCCAAAATGCCAAACTGTCCCTGTATTTGTCTTAAAATCGTGTTTTTAGCTTACTTGGGAAAAATTTCGTCAGTCACTGCGCCTTCCTCTCCAGCCAAAGCCATTTCCGCCATCCCAAACAAAAATCCTTTGCACAAGGTCAGAGATGATATTCGACCGCGCAGGCTAGCGAACATTACTAGTCCGGTAGTACCAGATTAAAGTTGTTAAAGAAAACGATCGAGTGCCTGCTGGGTTAAAAAAAAACGATCGAGTGCATGTTGAAGACCCTGTTGAGAAGTTGCTATCAGTATCGTCCGCAAAGAGTAAGCGTTTGATCCTGCAGCTTCCGACAGTTACACCCTCCTCGATTCGGCTGCGATTGTCTATCCAATTCATGTAGACTATGAAGAGTAGGGGTGACAGCACACACCCTTGTCGGAGTCCAACACCAACTGCGAACGGTTGTGATTTAACTCCACCGACACGGATACAAACTTCTGAACAGGAATACAGTGATTTGACGGCCAGTAACAGGCGGCGGCTAACACCGTAGTTCCACAACACTTCCCAACGTTTTTCACGAGGATCCCTGTCGTATGGTTTCTCGAGGTCGACAAAACATGTGTAGATGTCCTTGGCATGCTACCAAGATTTCTCGAAAATTTGCTGGAGAGTGAAAATTTGGTCTGTAATGCTGCAGCCGGGACGAAAAACGCACTGGGTAGCATCAGGCTTTGGTTCAACTATTTCGCGGCATCTTATTTCAAAGCACTTTGCTATTACTTTTCTTGGGAGGCTAAAGAGAGAAATGCCCCTGTAGTTGGTGCATTCACTCCTGTGTCCCTTTTTGTGTATGGGGATAATCACCCCAGTTTGCCAATCTTTCGGTGCTCTTCCAGAACACTGGCCACTTGACACACACGAGTCAGCCAAAGAACTCCTTGATTCAAGGCTTTGAGCATTTCAGGTCGGATTTCAGCACAGCCTACAGCCTTCCTAGCTTTCAGTGTTTTGACAGCAAGGGAGACTTCAGCTGCAGTGATTGTATTTTCTTCCCCAAAGTGTACCTCGTGTGTTTACAGTGGTGTGTAATGGCGCTAGGCCATTACATGCGAGAAAAATCGACTGAGTCCGAGGGTGATTCCCCGGCGGAAAGCACTCAGACAGCGGAAACAATAGAAAGTGGCAGTGCGGGCACTGTGGGAAAGACGCGGAAGGGTGGACAGAAGCAGGGGAAAAAGCCGAAGGGCGAAAGTCGAAACAAATAATGCCTAGATCCGCACGGACTAGTGAGGCGCTTCTTTAGTCCAGTCGGTAAGGCGTCGGCAATTTGGCTAAAGATTAGTTCTCTCCCTGGGAATCATGATAGTTCGATTCCCGGCTTGAATTGGAACAGGCGGGCAAGAGTTCCTCTTCAGGTGTAAGAGTGACTTGGTTCAAAATATCTTTAAAATACTTCTTTCCATCTGTTTGTAAATGTGGCTAAGCTGTATCGGATTATGCTCGAACCAAAAACAAAGTAATCCTCATTATAAAATTCAAGTACCTTGGGGTGGTATTTAGGAGTGACGGAAGGCGGAGCGGGGAGATTGATACAAGGATTGGTAAAGCTAACGCAGTTCTGTGTGAGCTTTATCGCTCTGTGGTCACAAAACGGGAGCTTTCAAACACCGCAAAGCTGTCAGTTTTTAAATCGGTCTATGTTCCATTCTTATATAAGGTCATGAATCTTGGGTTATGACTGAAAAAATATTATCTCAAGTGCAAGCGACAGAAATGGGATTTTTGCGAAGAGTTCACGGTGTTACACTTCGCAACAAAGTGCACAGCTGTGAAATTCGCAGAGGCCTGGACGTCCGACCACTTTCGAGAGAACCCAGCTACGTTGGTTCGGCCATGTGTCCAGAATACCCCATGAAAAACTGGCGAGGCAAGTTCTTCTGGCGAGACCCACGGGAAAGCGGCCCAGACGTCGTTCAAGGAACAGGTGGAGTGACTACATCTCCGACCTTGCTTGGTCCCGTCTTGGTGTGGAGCCAGCAGAGTTACCTGAAATTACTGTTGACCGTGAGGTATTTCGGATCCTCCTGGGGCTGCTGCCCCCGCGATCCTCCCTACAGGAAAAGGGGGCGTGATGATGAATGAATGCACAACCTTTTCGCTATTGCCGGCTGCATTACCTTAAATTTTTATGAATTACGGCCGCCAGTGAGTCTAAGTTGTTTTTTGTATTGCCTTTGTTTTGCCTCCACACACTGAGCCTAGCCTACTTCCACATATCTGTTTGCCGTCTTTTTGCTAAGTATCCGCATACCGTAGACAAAGAGTGTTTTGCTCATCCGCCATCACTTATATTTTGACGTACGTTGTGCACGGCCGTCGACAATCTAAATGTATAAGGCCTATCGACGGTCGCAGGTTGTGCACGCACCCTTATCATAGTGTGCAACTTTGCGTGCTAGCTATTCTGTATCCTCAAATTCAAAGCCAAAAAGTTACAGTGGGCGGCAAGGTTTTGCTAACCTTGTGTTGACTTAAGGATTCAAATCATTCGAGTGCCAAAAACATACGTATTTATATACAAGTCAGGGTCAGTATTCCTTCTGCGTAAATCATAACAAAATTGACATGAACAACATGGAACTCCTGCATCCCATTAGAAATTGCTTGGTGTTCCAAGTGTAGGCGTGCTGTAGGTTGCCGACCCATGTCTCAGGGACCACAACAATAAACAGGGTTTTGGGCATAGAAGCCTAGCTATTTTATATACCTCTTGCATTATATCAGCGATTTTTGTGAATTGTTGTCTTTAAACAGATCAAGACAACATTGGTAAGAACAGTGTCTGAAAAAGATAAGGCTACGATGACAACAGCTTTAGTTTGAGTCATACATTTTGTGACTGTTTGCCACGCTTCCTGTTTTCGTAACCCAGGCATAGTGCTGTGTTTGTAAATATAGCTAAGCCGCTAAGTTGTATCGGATTATGCTCGAGCCAACAGACTAAGTTATCCTCATTATAATCGCTGTGCATCCGGTCAAAGTGTCCTGAGTGATCCACGGTTCCACGTTTCCTTTCAGTGCTACGATTGCGCTATTTTCGTAGTGAATATGGCAGTGATATCAAGTTCTTTTTTAACAGCAGCACCAAACGTAAAGCTTACCCAAGTGCCAGTTTTTTGATGTGTGGATGAAAAAGACCAAGAAGCGGTTTTCAAGGGATAGGCATTGCTGTAACATGTCTTGAACTCAGTTTACTTGCAATGTGCGTCTCTCACTATTGAACCGCTCGTTTCCGATGTTCTGCTATTAGGTGGTGAATCGTTGGTTTTCTCTCAGATTTTTGCTTCTCTGACGATTCACAGAAATCATTCTGATATTTTATTGTTTACATTACTTATTCATTAAGCCTTTTAAATTAAATCAGCAAAGTCAGTAAATAAAAATATAATGTCATGGGAAGGTGGGTGGGACAGTAGCCAAGGTCTCGAAACACTACAGTTCTCAGCAACCTCTGATTGCTATTTCTATAGGTACAGTAATTATGCCCAGTGGTGGGTTTAAGGTTGGGGGGGCCCGAGGCAAGACCAAAAAGGGTCCCACTGATGACGTCATCATACTCAGCCAACCGTGATAAGCACTTTTGATCAAGCCTAAGATACGGCCACTGAAGACAGGCCTACGTTCCTGGGACTACGGCATGACTGACATAGCAGGAGAAAATGCAAAAGGGTGTTCATGATACAAAATGCTGATAACACTGAAAAATAGGAAGACAACTGTAGCAGTCACGCTAGCGCAACCGCTACATGTGAGCAAAGTCGTCCAAGGCAAGGAGAAGGGAAAGACCAAGCAAGCGACACTTATAAGTGACTTCTATGCACATGGAAGTAAGAGCCCTCTTTGGCCGATTCGTCTGGCGCAGAGTTAACATCGATGACGTCACAATCCATCCTTCCCGAGGTTCGAGAATCAATCCCACACTGAAGGTGTGCGAACACAACCGGGTCGCACATGCTTCACAAGGCTGGCAACACCTAAAAGTTAGGCAATAGCAAGTTGGCATCCCCTCCACTTTTTATTTTCACGGTCCATTTCCCTGCATTCACCAGCAATACACTACAACGTTACCCCTTTGATAGAATGTTTGGTATTTGGTATTCTGAATTTGTTCACGTTCATGGGAATAAATGAAACCATAAACAACAACCAAGAAGATTCAAAACACCAAATTTGTTTTAATCCTTTTAACTACAAGAACATACATAGCATACAAAAACATCCAACCTGAGACTTGTTTTGGAAATATTTAAGGTTGGATGAGTCAAGGCAGCCCTCATCTTGCATTGACACTAGTTGTTTGAAAAATGTGCAAAAGTAGGATATAATTCAGCATATACCTTATCGCAAGCACTTCTAGCAAGTGGTGTTGCAGTTGACTGCATCGCCTTGAACTACTTAGGCAAGCACAAGTTAAAGTTGGTAATCCGGGGCTTTAACTAACAGGAAAGCAACCAGCAGCAATAGAGATCAATCACTGACTTTACTCTACTGATACGAGGTTGCACTATTATCATGTAGGGAGTATGAATTACGATCTTTCGTTTGTGGTGACTACTATCAGAGTGACTTGTTGCTCATGGACACCATGTAGCGGTGACCATTTATCGACATGTGGCGCCATCTTCAGGCCGCACACAATTGATTAAATCTGTGCTAAGAAAAAACGGTTCAAGTTATACTGGCTTAGAGCTGGCAAAAAAAAACTTTAACATCACCTAGCAAGTCTACCTCAAACCAACACTTACTTGTCAAGCTTCAAATAACCTGTGACTTCAAGCATGAACTAAATTCAAACCACCTAAAATACCAGAAATATCTGTAGAAAAAATGAGTACTCATAATACTCATAAATGCCATTTCTGCTGCTTGATAAGAAGCATGAATGTAGCCTTGCTTATTAGCAGTCTTTGCAGCACAACAGCAATAATACAAAATTACTTTGTAAACTAAAAAGACAATATTCTATAAATTAAAACATGTAGTATGGTCACTGCTATAACAATTGCATGTTGTCTTATTTCCGATGCAAATGTTTGCTACGGTACAACATCACAAGAAATGAGAAATTAATAAACCTTTTCATTTCAGAGATATAAAAAACAAATCCCTTGATAAAAATATTTATCAACCTCATTTTTGCAAAACTTGAGATTTTGTGTATGGCACATCTGATTATGCACAAGACAGGCATAGCTTCTGTTAACAACTTGGGTGCTTGAATCTGCACTCTCCTCTGTAGGCTCACCAGTACCACTTGCTACAACAACAAATCTGTCCAGAAGTCCTTCACATTTTTCATCAACCTTTATGTTTTCTTACTTTTTCCTTGTTTTTGCTGCTCCATTTGGATATTTTCTGTTACACTGTGGCATTTTCAAAAAATTATCAGTAAACTAAACACTCCAATCTGTAAAAATCATCATTTGGTATAAAAGATTATCATTTGGTATGAAAAGTTATCATTTGGTATGAATATTTGCTCTTATTTGATAGGGTCTTTTCAGAACTTTTTGGAAGAAATTTTAATCCACAATTTTTTAGGTATAGAAATTAGCTTGAAGCGTTCCTTTGTTTGCACATTGGGGATGATGGTGAAGCCCCTTTGAAAATATAGTACTTGCACATTACAATTGCTGTTGTGCTCCTTTGAAAGCATATCATTTACACATTACAATTACTGTTGGCAGCCTCTTTTAAAGCAGGGAATTTTGCGTTACAGTTACTGTTGGGGGCCCCTTTGAAAGCATAGTACTTACACATTACAATTGCTGTTGAGGCCCCTTTGAAAGTTTGCTACTTACACATTAAAATTGCTGTTGGGGGTCTCTTTGAAAGCAAGGATATTTACATCACAGATACTGTTGGGGCCTCTTTGAAATCAAGGTACTTACACATTACAATTGCTGTTGGGAGCCACTGTGAAAGCAGAGCACTTACACACTACAGTTTCTTTTAGGGGCCCCTTCGATGAAGTTCAACAGCAGAGTACATACACATTTCAGTTGCTGTTGGGGGCCCCTTTGAAAACGAAGTACCTGCACATTACAATTTCTGTAAGGGGCCCTTTGAAAGCAAAGTACTTGCTTATGATCTGCTTCGTAGCACATTGTATGAGTGAATAATATGTTTTTCACCAAAAATGAGGAAAATTTATGTGCGTAACACCTCAGGGGAGGCCCCCAAAAAGGGCGGACCCGAGGCAAGTGCCTCGCTCGCCTCCCCTTAAACACACCGCTAATCATGCCACTCGATTACTGATCGGCCGATAGGCCTTACTTCGTGGGCGCAGCCACCAGGACACACCTCACCAATCTTACTTAGTAAAAAGAATTTCAATCTCAACCACTTGCGGTTATGATAGCACTTTAGGGTCTTTGTGGGTTGCTGATGGAGAGACTGTGATATATTTTTCGAAAAGGCCTTATGCCTAAAGATCAAACGGACACGCGCGCGACGGCGATCCGCTGAAATTGCTTGTTCTAGTTCATTTCATGCGAGCAGTTGCCCACGCCATACCGTTGATGGCGCTATTTGGTCTGCAACTTTTGCGGCAACAAGGGGTGCCACGGAAAGTTGTTGCTACGGGAATATAGATGCCTAGCCCTAGAAAATGAGGAAAATGAAAATTTATTATTCTTCCGGATTTAGCGAAGGAAGGTTTACACCATCACATAACTTTCTGTCTCCACGAAAAACAGTTTTTAGGTTGAAATGCTGCAGCAATGTGGAGAAAGAAATTTGAATCATCGCTGAATTCGTCACGAACCAAAAATTTGGGGAACCAAATCTAAACAACTATGGACAGACCTATTTGTCTAAAGTATGCCTGCACAACTCAGAAAGCTTGAAGAGCCAAATTATCAAAATAAATTTTCTGCGGGCCGCAAAAGTATTTAATTTCGATGTAGAGATTTCGTTGTAGTATGGAAGAAATTCTGGAAGGATAATTACGTATTCGAGGTCGAGCTTTTGCAACACTTTCTACAATTGAGAAAGCACTCGCGGGCCACAAGAAAAACCTGTGCGGGCAGCATACGGCCAAGCTAATTGAGCATTACTTTTTTTATTCTGCATTTCACCATTTTTGCCATTACTAGGAAACTGTTTAGACCCAATATGGGACTGAACTGTATGCATTTCTACTCAAACAGATTGTATCGTATTGTGTAAACAAAGTCACCCCAGTATTTTCAGCATGTTTTGGTGCATCTGAGACATTTCACAGACCTAACCACAACCTATTGTTTAAAAAACTAATTGAGAGTAATGCAAAAATGTGCATAGTAAGACTATTCCCTTGTCAAACCCCTTCACCGCAAACAACAGCGTAAGACAAGGAGATTTCTAAACTCATATGTATTGGCTGTTTACCTAGATGAGCTTTCAGCACAGTTGGGCACAGTCAGAGCAGGATGCACTGTGGAAAATATTTTTGTGAATCACTTAATATTTGCTGGTGATGTGTTTAATCCCAGCCTCAGTCATATTCAACGGCCTCTGAATATTTGTTGTGATTTTGCTACTGACCATGAAATTTTTTTAAATTGTAACAAGATAGTTGGCATGGGCGTCGGAAGTGGCGGTAGTGGAGAGCCAAGACTGCCCCTGAATTTTGAAATTTGGTATTTCGCTGTAAACGTTTTAGTACAAAAATGTTTTCGCTAAGCTTCAGCGTTGGCAAAATGACATTTTACCACTGTTGGCCCCTCTGGAAAAATCCTTTTCGCCACCCCTTGCAAAAATCCTCTACTGTCCCTCTGGAAAATATCCTTCCGACAAACATGATTGTTGGTGTAGTTTTTCCACCTAAAAAGTATAAACACCTTGCCACACAATTTGTTTTCCTGAGTGACGTAATTGTGTGAAGTTTGCCCAGCATGTCAAATATCTCGGTGAATTACATCATGTCCTATTGAAAGATGACACTGACACTCACAAGAAAGTGATTTCACTTTCCTGTGCAGAAAACTAGCTTCATTTTGCAGAAAAATAGCTCAGAAGCGCATTTAGTCAATGCTCTACTGGAGATAACCGCGCTCTCGCTTGCGCTTATTGCATGCCAATCTACTGCACACCTGTCAATTGTGGTAGAGGTCCACACAACCTTGTGAAGTGTTTCTTAACCAGGGGGGTAGCCTCCCAAGAGGGGATGTCGGTAAATTTCCAAGAGGCGCGAACCCTTACGGGCTCTACAACATAAATTGTTTTTCAAGGGAAATTGTTCCGTCCAATTCTCTTATTTAAAAGTCAGGGTGACTTAAAACACAGGGCAATTACGTAAGGGAGGCGTGGCAGAGAAAAGGTTAAGAACCAGTGAGCACACCTTCGCATTGCCCACAAGAACGCCTATGGAACTTTGCATTACATCCCAAAGAACCGAAGTGTTCGCCCACTTCAATTACCTACTGCGTCAGGAGAGTTAATGCTTTGATTAGAAACAGTTTGTATGCTTCTGTTAACGTTCATTCAACGATTTTATCCGTTCACCTCGATGCTTGTTACAAATCTCATTATGTCACGCTTTTGTATGACGATCACCGAATGCAGTAGTCACTAGCTACTGGTGCCTTGTTTGAGTGTTTGTTCACCAACTAGCTCCTCTATGAAGCGTTCTGTATAAGCATTTCTGTAAGCTACCCTTGTCTTCTTTTAAATAATGTGACCTGCCCACGTTCTCAGGCCTTGATTCTGACACAGACACGTAGAAGAAATAAATAGATCGTAAGTCTGCATCACACCAACAGTGAATAACGTATTTCTATTACTCCATATATGGAAACCACAAGGCCCTTCGTGCACATTTCAATCATCAAACATTTTACAGCAGCACAAGTAGTACTGGCCTTATTTGCATAAATGGTTTGTATCAGTAGGTTATTTCTTTGTTCTTGATTGTGCTAAATACATCACGTTGTTGGGGTAAATGTTTTCAAAATGTTGTGACTGGCTCACGATTCAGCAGAAAACTGGTGCACAAGCAAAAATTATTTTTCTAACTATTTTTTTCTCCAAGGCTAATTTGAAAATTTCTGCTTGTATTAGTGCTGGACAACACATGTGAAGTGAGAGCGAGCCCTCTGAACATGTTTGTATTGTCTTGATCAAGGGCACAGTGAAATGGATTTTGATTCGATGACCTTTTAACTAAAAGCTGATCACTTGATCTTTGCAGCAAAGAAACCATCGTTGGTGGGTCACCGGTATCTGACAGTGATCGAAACATTCAAACTGTGACCGCAAATTCACAACCTGCCGTTTGTGCACTCATCGGTGAATAGCAATACACTGTTAATGTTTATTATTCGATATGTAAAATGCGGAATTTACATAAACCACCTGTATAGGAACGCATAAAGCAAAATATTTATCAAAAAGCTTGCAGGTCGAAACTGATCCTGCGAAATCTGAAACCTCACATCGCTTTGGAAAAGAATGTGGTGAATAATCAGAAAGCTTTGTTTTTGTAAATTATTTACGGGTGCTCACAGAAAACTTTCACTCCCAGTGCTCAACTGAATGTGTCGCGCATTGCAACAAACTGCACTTGCGCTTGGCAGTTTTCGACAAATTAGCTGCATCAGTCACAAGAAGCAGGAATCGGTCACAAGAAGCAGGCATCGATTTAGCAAATGGATTAACATTGATGAGGATGTTTTACGCGTTCAAAATAATCTGTGTTTGAAACAATTATGAGTAAAAATGTGTCTTTGTTGTTTTGGAAAAGTCACTCAACTCAACAAGGTTTTGGATAGATGTGATAATCTTGGTACATCAACCAAATCAATTTGGATAGAGCACCTTCACCAGCTTTTTGAGTTGATTTCATTCTGACGCACGTGCTGGTTTTGCCTGTGTTGACGTCCGTGCATCGGCAGTCCCACTTAAAATCCGGGAAATGGTGCATTTTAGTAGTGCATGTGATTGGATGACCTCCAAAAGAAGCCTACGAAAAAACAAACGCATTGCACAGGTGAGTTTCCGTCCTTGTTGAGTGCGTTCGTTTTCTTTACAACTGAGCAATCTCTAAACCACCAAGCTGGTGGACACCGTCAAAACGAAAACGTTACAGTGCAGGAAGTAAAAAACACAAAATTCTTACCGTGAAACTGCAGCTTTTGTGTATGACGTAAGCTTTAACTTTTTGAAAACTTGTAATAAATTCGCACATTTCTCCTGCAGTGCACTTCGGACTTTTGCACAGTGGTTCGTTATCAGACCACTGTTACTTGCTCAAACACCTGGTTTGGTTGCGTCCCTGCAAAAGCGTGGAAGAAACGGAAGTGGAGCGTCCAGCATCCCAAATCAGTTTTCATGAGGCAAAGACAAACATCATTGCTTCGTTATACTGTACAGGCATACGACTTACATCTAATCACCTGTTTCTAAAAAAGTAAGTTACTTTGTTGCCGATCGATCTACAACAGCAGTGAGTTGTTGTCCAGAACAGAAGTTTGACGTTCTTATCCGGGAGGTCATTATTTACCTAATTTTGGAGAAAACTGCCGGCAGCTGCATTGCAAATTTCACAAAGCATTGATACAGAATGGCTGGCTGCATCACAAAACAGCCTCAGTCGCTCCTCCTGGCACAAATTGACCCTTTCTTCACACAAGGCGACTCGATACGGAACCACGTGCAACTGGTTGGTATATGGGCGACTGTGCTCCAGTTTCTTCCGCAGTTGGCGTCTTTCATCCTGCTGCGCTTCACGCAAAGCGGCACCATCCTATCGCATCACTTGACCCCCCAAAGCGGCAACTGGATGCACACGGTACGCGACTTTTAGATCAGGCCGATTCGGTCAGGCCGATTGGGGTTGGCCCTTTCGGTCAAGCCGCTTCGGTCTGGGGACATTTCGGTCGCAACATTTCTGTACATAAGCAACTGATCATATTTATTTATTTAAGTGATTATACAGGCAGGCAAAATTTCACGCTAGCTGCTGTCATACCAACTCCCTTTGATGTTGCAGCGAAATTACAAAACAGTATGACAGGTGAAATGTAACCCTAGCTGGATCATGTCTGTAGTTTTTCTTCGTTGATTTAAGATCATTTGCACGAAAAAGTTAATATGTAAGGTGTCTGCAAGATTTCATAGTTTGAGTCTGACCGAAATGTCTCGAGACCAAAACGACCAAGACCGTAACGGCTCAGACCGAATCGGTCAGACCGATACAACCAGACCCAATCGGCGAGACCGAGAAGTCCTGTTCCGGGATACACATCCACTCCAGAAGTTTGCTGCAAGCCGAAAAAGCTCTCATCCGTAACGGGAAGATAATGCGCGACGGCATCATGAACGGAGTCGTTCCTTGCATCGAGATGACATTGATACCTTCCTGCGACGAATCCAGAACTTCCTGAACTCCTGGCGCTAGCGTACACGATGCGACTGCCAGTGACACCCTGTACAAACCCACATACCTCACACCTTCCGTCAAATTACGCATTTAATTTCTCTGTCAACAAACGGCAGGCCGTCGACTAGCTGCTAACTTCTCAGAAGAACAGCGGACTGTTGCCAAAGCAAAGGACCATTTGTTTGTTTAAACGACCAAATTATTGTAAATACCGCACTAACGCCATGTTCTTGCTAACTTCTTCCGTTTTATATTTCTAGATGCGCAATAAACTTATGTATGTCTTTCTTTTCGTGTTTCCACACGCTCAAAACACTTGTTTATATTTTCACACGTTCAAAGCTTGTCTGTTTTCTGTATTCGCAATAAACTTGTTCCATACCACTGCTCCGTATAACCAGGGCCGGATTAAGGGGGGGCAACGGCGGCAATTGCCCCGGGCCCCCCGATGCAAGGGGTCCCCCGTGATGAAATTTATATGTTTCGAATAAAATGCTCGTTTGAAAAATTTTCGTGATTCACAAGCGACACAGGAATACAGCTCGATATTATATTCCTCTGTTGCGTTAAGTCACAAGGGCCCCAACAGCAACTGACTTCTCTACAAGTTTGACTGTCTTACAGTTTCAGTAATCGCTACTGAAAAACCTGTAAGTATTTTCGGTTTTGTTCAATACAAATACATTTGATTTCGCTGGTAGCGTTTTCCTCCTAATCGTTTCTTTTGGCATGGGTAGGCCTCTCTACTCGTGCATTACACTGACTGCACAAATGCAGGGCCAGATTTACCTATAGGCTATATAGGATTAAGCCCAGGGCCTCAAGATCCAAGGGGGCCTCCAACAAACTGTGGTACGCATAGAGTCAATGGCCGGTATATGATCATTTAGATTAAACTTCGTCAAAAATTTATGTCTTAATTATTCTTCACGAAATTCAGTTTTATTTAACTTTCGTGTTGATAACGCCAGAGTCTTCGGAAGAGTTGCCATGGATGTCAATATGACGGTTGGTCAAGCCGCATGCCAACTATTGTGTCGATATACTCAAAGCACTCTGGCTGCGTTGGCTGAATCATACCGATTGTTACGTGTGACTCTATCAAAAAAACTTATGGGTGTTCATGTTTGAAATGCACCTGGTCAGTGGCATAACTGACGGGTGGCAAGGGTGCGAAACGCACCCCCCTACAAAGCTAAATGTAAAAACCAGGCCCCTACCTAGCTTGTATTTTGGTATTTACTATTCTTTTGGTTTCAGTAGATTGTTGTTTTCTTACGTTTTTCGGAGTGTTTTCCGGTGATTCCGGGTTTTTGTATAGCCGTTCAATACCGGATTTGCTATTGTTTCTTAACTATTTTCTTATTGTTAGCCAGTGAGTTCCCTTCAGCTAAGTATCCCCCTGGCTCAAACCTCTAGTTATGTCACTGCGCCTGATCAAAGCAAAGTTGTACTGCAGATAAAAGCTATGTGTAGAGCTACCAGCAGTATCCTATAATAAAAGCATAGTTGTTTCTTAGGTGACTGAGCAATACAGTAGTTTTGTCACCGTTTGTATCGCGTAAAGCTCGATTGGTATTTTTAGATGTAATTTTTTTCCATTTGAATTTTATTCAGTAAAGTCATTCAGAAATCAGATTGCTATTGACTACTTTACGCAAGTTTGTACTGCTCCCATGCTAAGCAAATCAAAGAAGATGTTGATGAACTTGAATAGCAAGCAAAAGTCACTTTGCCAGCTGGCAACCGTAGAACTCTTCCCCAACGATACAGGGAAACAGCAAAAAAATGACAAACGCGCGTTTGGGTATGATGCCTCTTATGAGTGGTTCTTAGTTTATCCATCCACACACACGGACCTTTATTTCTTAGCTTGATGGTTACTGTAGTAACTGCTCGGGACAAAGGTCCTTTACAAGATTCAAAAGAATTAAAACTGAATTAAACGGTCTCAATGTTCCAGTAGAGGTTTGCCAGTGGCCAAACCAAGCATTCGGTGCATTCAAAGTGACGAACATAGGCAAACACATTGTAATGAATTCTTTGATAATTTTGTTATGAAGAAGGCAGGACAAAAACTTTTTAACTGTTTACTGTGTTGTGTTCAGCCTTACTTGATTCGATGACTGTAGCTTTCTATTTCTTCATACGTATTTCAATAATGACAGCATAAGCGAAATTTAAACCAGTCCAGTCGCTACGGTGGGCATTGGTGAGCTCAGCCCTTCGAAATTTATAGATGAAACACTATAAATCAGTAAAGATTTTATCAAATTTTCAGAATGTCAAGCCCCTTGCGCAAATTTAAATCCCCTATTCAAGACTTTCTGGCGACGGTTCTGTTTTTCAAACCTCACATCTTTCCACGCGACAGTTTAGTTGCGTTCGATTCTTACCAGTCTGAGAAAGTAAGAAACTCGCGAATCGTGAACCTAACAGTTAAAACAATTTGGGTGCATTTTACGTGAAGTGTTTTGCCCGTGTGTGTGGGATTTTAACAACCGTGGTAAGCGAGTTACAACGTGGTCCTCACGTTGTGCTGAAGTCTTTATGCCGCCACACATACTAAATAGGTCACAGGTGCAGTGTGTTTTTTTGTTTTTTTTAACACAGATAAGAAAAAACAGATGTGATTTTTATAAAAAACGTAGGACATGTGTTTTGTCAAATATTTCAATTACAGCGATTTCGGTTGGTTTGCCTGTGGCAGTTAATAATCCTGTTCTCGCCAGCCAAGTAGAATTTCAACAGTTCCGTGCAATTTAACGCTTTTGCGTCGAAGCAGCAATAAACGCAGTGATCGTGGGCACTCCAGTAATGATTTATATTTTTTACTGACTGTAGGCTAATTCAGAGCGTTATTTTCGGATTTTTGCAAATTGATTTTTCGCTTTCCATTTTTTCCTCGCAACAATGGGAGAGGGGTCCTCAAAAGTGGATTAGCCTAGGGCCTCGCATCAGTTAAATCTTGCCCTGAACAAATGTCACGAAAACGTTACTATTTGCGTGCTAAAGCTAGTGGTTGCTGACTGCTTTTTCGTATCAATCAATGTTGCCACTGGGGTCAGTCTCGTTAATATCAAATTGTTGCCTTCTTCAACATCAAACAACATCAAATTTTTTCGCTACGGTTTCATATAAGCTAAATGCTTATAAAAGCGCGAGTATCCTCGTTGAATCCGAAACAGCGAAATATGGCCATTGAATGGAGAAGTCGTTTATAATTTACGTAAAACGTTAGTCTAAACGCAGCGAAGAGAGCTTCTTTAGTTTTAAACGATAACCAAACACACATTAGGGCGAGAGATTGATAAAAGGAAAATGAAAATCATGAATCTAGCTTATTTTCGTCCTAAAATGAGAGGAAATGTGGAAAAACACAACCCAGTCAACATCAGATTTGTCGCCAAAACATCAGACATCAGAAATTTATCTGAGAAGATCACATCTGATGTCATGTTAAAATATCAGAAGTGGCAAAACTGGCATCAATGATCCCGAACTTCTGGTGCAGTCTCGAAGTCGCCGCAGCCGAACTGCACCTTTGTTTCGTCATAAAGTGTAACGTGTGGTGGAAAAGCACTTTTCTTCCGATGGTTACTATCGTTAAGGTATTCAAGCCATTTACACCACATGTTATTGGGTGGTCCGTCAGAAAAGGTTTTATTCAGTCGGTTCTTAGAACGAAAGAACAGAAAACGAGATTGCAGTGTTTAGCTAGCGCGATGCCGAAACCTGTAATGCCATCAAGAGCTATGAAAAGCGCAAAGCTTCTAACAAGAAAAAACGCAAGGACCTGCCAGTGTTAGCTAAAACGCCGCGACTGAATCGCTTTTTCCAGCAAAATTTCAAGCAGCAACATCAAAGCAGTGGCGTTAACAGAACCGTCGTTAGAAAGTCGTCAACATGGGGTTTTACGTTCGAGCAGGGGGGAGCGTGACATTCAAATTTAACAAAAATTCCATTAACTTATAGTGTTTCATATTTCCATTTTGGGGGGCTTCGAGCTTTGTTTGGAGGGGCTAAGCCCACCAAAGCGCCCCCGTACCGACGGGACTGGGCGTTAACCAAAGCACCTGAAAATGAAGGTGAAGGTCAAGACATTAGCTTGGAAACAACTTTCACACTCAGCCTGGCTAGCCATATTGACATGTTCTTTTTCCGGTGTTTTTGTTTGTAATCCCTGGTTTCTGCTTATTGTTCGTGTGAATTTTGTTTCTTGCAGAGTCACTCTCTAACCTGTGAAATATTTTTTCTTAGTAAAAATACAATCTAGTATTCATATCATAAATTCTCTTCTCGCAGCTAACTGCATGTGCGTTTGACGAGTAAGCACATTCTCGACTACCGGAAAAAACAAACGGGAACCTTACTAATAAGCGAAAACGTAACTTTTACAAACAATGATGTCATGAATTACGTCATAGGGGCCCTCCAGAAAAAATTGCCCCGGGCCCCCCTACCCTTTAATCCGGCTCTGCGTATAACTGCTTTGTTATGTGGCCGCCATTTCGTCACCACATCATTGAAAATTCATTCCATCGTGCTAAACCTTGTAGCACAATTGTTGGCCTAACAGAATTAAGCTTTAGTCTAAAATACCTTATTACTTTCAGTTATGTGATGTCCGAAATAGATAAAGTGGCGTTATTTCAAAAACATGAAAAGAAGTGAAAATTGATTAAGCCTCTGAAAGATAAAACACTGGAATAAACGAGCGAACAGTTGCGAAAATCCGGAAGTGGATAATCAACTCATTGTAGAAAATCTTGCTTTTCATGAATTTCTAATCGCCAGTTTCGGCCATACTTTTTACAAACCATTGAAAGTGAAACTTTCTTTAACCTGAGCTAAGCTTAATTTAAATTTATCTTGCCATGACCCTTTAGTCGTTGCTAAAAATTTTTGTTATATACAGTGAACGACTTGTATAAAGGACCGGTTGATGTTGCGCTGCTCAGTTTCAACACCATCCTTATGAAAACCGGAAAGTTGAATTGGAATTCAGAAAACGATGACGGATTTCATTGTGTTTTGCTCTTCACCAGATCACTTCAAAATTATATTAGTCTCTGCCCGGATGTAGAGCAGATGAGTCAGAGATGAACGCAAAGATACAGATATAATTTAAATGTACATTCTGTGGTGTGTGATTTGTTGCTCCAACACGGTTTCGCCAGACTTTTCAATTCAATTTTGTGCCACAAATGCCCACACAAAAAATTCGTTTTTTGTTTGTTTTCGTCGAGTTCCATCGTATTTGCCAAATTAAAGTTGTTGCAGTAACCTGAATTAAGACTTTTGAAAGGCTTTGGTCCGTTGACGTTTCTAAAATCTTGTGTTGAAGCTGACAAAAATATTTAAATAATTCGGACCTGTATCCGAAGTAATGAAAACTACTACTGTAGTTAAGCAAAACAGAGTTACTTCTCACCACAAGTTCTCTTCTTGTATTGCATGAAAACGTGCACGTCGATTTGAAACTAAATCCTTTGGAGCAGTGAAAGCTCAGGTATTCCTTTGCCTTGAGTCCTGGGCAAGCTTCAAAAACGCATGGAAAAGTTTAAGCAATGCATTTGTTGCTGGCGTTTTATACAAAGTTACTTTTTGTCACATAGATTAATACCATTTTTATTTTGCGATGAATAGATGAAACTGCAAGCAGTACATAACATGCGAAAAATGGCAATGAATCCTTTTAAATAAATTTTTATTTGTTTCAAACGTTTCAGAAAAACCTTTAAGTATGTACACACTACACATGGCGCACAGGTTCCGAAATTGCTGCAATAAAACTCTGCAAAAATGCTTTGCTGTTCAATCAAAGCATAAAATTTGGTAACGTTTTCACACAAGCAAAATAATTTTCAAGGACATACTTTAAGCAGTAGTAATTTTAAAATTGCAGCAAAATCTTTATTTCTAAAGTTTATACCCAGCAGAAAAAGTTAAGCCTTAAGGTGTCAGAAACATGAACAGAAAATGCTTTCTTTCAAGAAAGCAAATATAACTGATTGGGCGTACAACCAGAACCCCAAGTGTAAGGTCTGAGATGCGCGTGAGATATTGCGACCATTTAGAATATGTGGAGCATTCTAAAACCTTTGTAAATACAAGCTATTTTATTTGTAGTAAAGCAGTGTGTGCAAGCAAAACAATATTACCTTTTTTCTGAAAAAAAAACAAATTATTTTGAATTTAAAGATTAGTTAAAATTTGTCAACATGCAGCTTAATTGAATTGTCAGTAAATAAACTTTAGCCTTGCGGCAAGCTTCTGAGGAATCTGCCTGCTTTCATTCTTCTGCGACGATTAAAACTTGCAAGCGTATCTATTTTTCATAGTTAAAAGCCACAAAGATGGCGGCAAGTAAATCAGTCACAGTTTATTGACGGGGAAACTAGTTTCGCGT
>Ga0210059_1002260_pt1 | contig 29997 bp, 24 predicted proteins | sample Ectturendosymbi2_FD_188042 | JGI IMG/M metagenome (GOLD analysis project Ga0210059, IMG submission 188042) | Ecteinascidia turbinata endosymbiont from Florida, USA - Sample 2 (SPAdes) (version 2) | ecosystem: Host-associated > Tunicates > Ascidians > Unclassified | place: Key West, Florida...
TTTTGTTTAATATATAGAAAGGTTAACTATTTCCCTATGACAATCTGGAAAGAGAAAAATGAATAAGGTCATCGATAAAGGTTTTAGAAGCTGCCGCTTTGTTTCAACAATTGTGAAACACCCTGTATAAACAAAAGTACAGCCATGCCACGCAGATCACATCTTGCTGTTGGTGTTCACGTGACTTCTATTCTGGAGTTCATAAGTTCCAGCTGAAGTTGCTTTTTTATTCCCAGTCACTTGTGAATCACCAGTTTTGCTTCGACTGCACCACAACAGCGGATGAATCCACATCTCACGCGTTCTTCTTGGGCGAAGGCAGTTTGCGATGAAGATGAACAAACCCTGGTAGAAGAAAACGAGCAAACGTAAAAGAAGCACGAAACAAGGATTTTGCACCAGAAGAGACGAACAAAATTTTTTTCGATGGCGTTCAATGTGCTGAAAGAATTTTATTTGTTTTTTCCAAAGGTTCCTCAATAGCGTCGCACATATGGCTTTCTTTTAGCAATCTGGGAAAATATTGTTGATATTTTGTATTTTTTTGCGTGCCGTCATGTGCGGAAGTCAAACTTATATGTTGCAATAAACACATGCTTGATTTTGTTTGGCAAATTGGATCATTTCTTATTGCATAGTTGGCATCATTTTTATGCTGAAGGAAAACAAAGTACAATAAGAAAACAAACAATTCTGAAGAGTGTGTTTGTGTGGCTAAAAACATCCACCATATAAATAATTTCAGCACGCCCAAACACTAGGTATAAAAAGATAAAGGCAGAACAAAACTTTTGGTTATGAACAGTATGCTTGCATAGGTCTAACTGGAATACGTGCAACGGGGTTCAATGCAAACGTCTTACATTTGAACATCCCAAAAGTTCATTGCGCTTTAACCCTAAGCACTGGGTGAATTTTGTGCTTATGAAAGGTAGGTTCAAGAATTTCAAATACCTCTATTGCAGATGATCATTGTAAAACGCAGTGAAACTCCCGTTGGTCAATGCGAACTGCACATTGTCTTAAACTACGAGTAGTCAAACTCAGGAAAAGTTATGTGGTTGGTTCAGCGCATTGGCCTTGGAGTAATTACGACAGCGCCTTAGGTATTAGAACCAGACTTGGACAATTAGAATTTTTTTGCTTTTCTGAATTAAATGATAATTAAAATTAGAGCCAACTCAGCTGTTACAAGTTAGATTAGAATTAAAATTAGTGGATTTGCGAAAAACAGAAATTGAACTAAAATTTGAATTCGAATTACATTTACTCAAATCAGAGCAATATTGATCCAAGTTCAATTCATGCCCAAATGTGGATTGATTCTCATAAGCATGAGAATAGCAAAGGATTCGTACGCGAAGATCGGCGCGTTTAGCGCTGTACAATTCGCCTGCATGAATATTTTTTCAACAAATTTTACATAAACTCATATCATTTGTGCGCAAATCATGTCAAAACCGCATTTTGCACACCATGTACTGTAACTTCACACTGAAGGGAGGCACAAGCAAATGTAAACGGTGCTAGCGGCACAACCCTCTCCTTGGCGACGTCCCTGGATTTACCAATCTGGGAAAATGTTGTGGTTACGATTTGAAAAATGACAACGCTGCCACAGTTCCCATTTCGAAGACACGTTCCGACGGAACCGATGTCACTGCCACGCCCAGGAGTTCTCCAGCAGCAACCGTCAGATAAGGGAAACGATTTTTGTTTTTCCAATACCCTATAACAGGGTCCTCCAAACTACGACCCGAGGGTCAAATCCAGCCCGCGAAGACATTTTTATCAATAATGGAAGAATAATATTGTTATGAACATATGTTAATTTGGTAGCACGTAACACATCCCGAAGCAATCACACTAAGTAGTCACCACCTTACGTCGTACGATGTCCGGCCCTCCAACTGTTGCGTGATAGCTTAGGTTGCCCTCTGACAGGGGAGGATCCAGCGGTGGGGGCGATTGCCCCCACGAAAACCTACGAAAGCAACTTTATTCACTATGAATTTGTATATTTCGGAAAACAGTATTTGCGATACAAGGCCATTTTGCCGTCATTGTCTTGTCACACCAGTGTTGTGATGTATACTTCATCCTTCTTACAGTGGTGAACCCGTATCGATACTTGACCACCAAATATTACTGAAATCGTCCCACCTAACCTCACTGGCTGGATCTGCCCCTGCCTCTGGCAAGAAAGTTTGGAGAACCCCCGCCCTGAAACATCACAGCTGACTGTTTGTCGTGAATAACAGATGACTATTGTGACTTCTGCGTGTAAGTGGATAGGCAATTTGACTCAAGAATTAAGGCCATGTAGTTTGCACTGCAGCTGTGAATGTGAAAAATTGATTGATTTTTACTGGTTTTGCTTTACAAGTGATGGCGGCATGACACTTGTGACCATTTTGTTGCACATTCCTTGCACGAGGGTTTATTCTCGTTTCATCTTTAAAAATGCCGATGAACAAATTAGAATTTTTAGCAAAACCGGAAATTAGGTTAGAACTGAAATTAGAGCACTGAAGCTTTTAGTGAATTAGATTGCAGTTGGAATTACCGTGATTTCGCTCTAATTCATCAAATGCGAAAACTAGAATTATTTAGATGTCCAATTCTTATCAGAATGAACAGCTGTTTCTTCAACAATAAGAAGAAACCAATTTGAAATCACTCAACAACCGCAGTTGTAGCTGGTTCGCTGGTTCGGTGTATTAGATCTCCTTGTGGTGTCTGTGTTTATTATCTAACACCTGCTCTGTGATGCACTATGACTAATCAATTTTGTGGCATTTTGGTATTCTACGCCCTCTGTGATATGGACGATGAGTCTGACGCAAACTAAATATTATATTACATGATACCGCCGTTTGTTTTCAAAAATATCGGAGAACATTGTGGCTGGTCTTGAATTTCCTAAACCACGAAAGAGGCGTTTAATTAGTTTTAACTCATTTATGTCTGAAGTTTTTCTCCAACGTTTTGACTTATTCATCTTTTCAACGCAGAAGCCTCTGTGGAAACTAGACATATATCTTCGGCATACCAGATCAAATACTGACATCCGCCAAGTCTATCTTCGACATACCATATCAAATACTGACATTCGCCAAGTCTCCTTTCGTGGATGGAAAGTTGCTGTTGGTAAATCTCTGCGCCACTGCCACACGGACATTATCAGTGAGGTGTTTCTCTCCTTTACTTTTCACGCATTCGCGGCATATTCAGTAAGCAGAGTAATTAATTTTCAAGGAACTGCAACTGGAAAAGACGTCTCGGAAGCAAAACACACACTCTTTATAGCAGGATGAAAGTGTGAAGTTTTTGAAGAAATAATACGTTGCTACATTACTGTTGATGTGGTAGTACTTCACAGTGTTTAGTGATATTTGAGACATATATTTTTGCCCCGTTGCTTTTTTGCGGTGTAAAAAGCTTGCATCAATCCTGTCACTCTGGAGCTCTCAAGAGAAAGTTGCAGAGAGAAGCATAAAAATCCACTTCCAGATTCAATGGTTCTTTGGACAGGTTTTTGTAGTTGCAATGTTGTTCCCCTGCTGGGATTTGCTGCCTTACAAAGACTTCAGAAGGCTGTAATAACTGCGAGAATGAACGTTGTCTGTGTACAGTTGAATTGTGCATTCATGTGACAGTTGATTGAGTGAAGGCCTTTCACGCGAGCTCGAAAGGCCCCAAAATATTCTGTACAGTGGCACCAAATTCCTCATACCATCACTGTCCAGGGGAATCCAATGAGGTTTGTCCCATGGGGCACGATGGGATCATGGCCTAGACATTTGTCGTATGGTTCACAGTCTGGCGGAAGCCATGTTAGGATCGAGATAAACTGAACTAACATAATGTATTTTTTGTCTATCCATTCTTATTGCCCATGGCATTATAAAATTTAAAAAAAGTTTAGAATAATTATGTAACCATTCTACGGCTTTCACAAGGGTTCTTGCAGGTTTCTAAAGGCCCCATTACAGTTTTGGCCCCTAATTGGGTTTTTAGTTTGTTTGGCCAAGATACTGCAGATACGTAGACCTTAGACATTCGCATAATTTAATGTACATCACTTTTATCATTGTGGGAATCCCATCGGTTTGGAAGACCTCAAGGAGTAGTGGCATGGGACAGGGAAAAGGATGTGTCCACGCAGAAGCCTAATGCAACACAACTCATGCAATATTTGAGGTGACATCAATGATTTGATCATTAAGGTAAACTTAAGCTGATTTCTAAATTCCAGGAAAAATACAAGAAAATGCAAAACTTACAAAGGATTGTTGTTGTAGTTGCCTTTAGGACCATGCTTTGGATTTTGGCATTAGGTTTCAAACATCTTTGATTTGTTACCTTCTAACTCAAGTTGTGCTAAATTTCTGTTACGCACAACTCACAGGCACAATACCTGAGATGAATTGAGGACGGTGAATATCCAAGACATTATAGTTCGATATAAAATGTTTTCCGCAAAAACAAGCAGGTATCCGAACACCCATGTCAAACCCATCATGACGCAAACCGAAAAAGCAATCACGACGTTGTCCCTGTTTCTCCGCTTTTGAGCAGTTGATCGGATCTGGAAAACATGTTTTAAGAATTTACTTTCTTTCACTATTTCAAGCTAACACATTACTATTCTCTACCTTCGCTTTTTTGCAACCAATTGTAGTCATAATAAAAGTAAAGGAAACGAAGTTGATCAGAGCTAAGAATGCAACAGGAACAAGAAACCCAAAGTGTAGTGAGTGGCGATGAATCCAGCAAACATGTCGTGCTCGGTAAGATGATTCAAACGTTGGATCGTCTGTGGAAAAAAATGGAGAGAATAACCTGAGATATTGAAAATGTGCGTCGATAAATTGTTCATTGTGTTTTTTCATGACATGCTACTCTTTGTGAGAGTAACAAGTTTCTTTGACCTGAGTCAGGAGAAAAATTATTTTTAACTAAAACAAGAGAGGAACAGCAGCTTCTCACATATTTGCAAAACAAATTAGAAATATAAAACCGTTTACTTAAGTACAGCCTGCGCACAAGTGATAGAAATCAGCACGCATAGATGTCATTTAATGGAAATCGATTTCCATTAGATGACATCTATGCGTGCTGATTTCTGTCACTTGTGCACAGGCTGTACATAAGTTGAAGATATGGACAGACAAGAATCGCCGCAGTTAATAGAAAGGAAGGGACAGGTTGATACTGATGCTCAAGAAACAAGTAGAGCTTCCAAGTATATAAAACCGTTTAGTTTCAAATTTCTATCATTTTTACCAAATCAATGGAAATGCTCTTGGAATTAGTCAATGATTTTTTGACTTAATTATTTCGATCTGAAAGGCTTACAATTCCTCGTCACAAACAAAAATACAGAAACTAATAATCTATAGAAAATGTTAGTACAATAAATCGCGTTTTGCTTCTTGGTTGCAAAAATCCCAGATCCAATAGTCGCAAATTGCGAATTTGATTTCAGTTCCTTATCAGCTGCTGTTCTGAATACAGAATAAAGCATATAGGATGACTCTGAAGATTGAACCAGCAAAATCCGATTCACAAATGTCTCAATCGCATGTATTCATACCTTGATTATAAACTTCTTTTTTATCCACATAAAAAACGGTGACAATGCTATTCACTAAGACAATGACGAAGGGCGTTGCATAGCATACGGCTGCGGTCAATAGAGAAGGTAATGCGTTGGCTTCTTGCAACTGTCACAGAAAATATATACATTCACTAAGAAAGAAAACCCGACTGGGAATATTGCAATCTGTAAGCTATTCAACGTAATTATTGGATAAAATATGTAGCTGGTTACACTAGGTAAGCACAAATTTGCTTGAGCGTCAGCAGAACAAAACTGGTAAAATGTTTCTTATGATTAGGAAAGGAATACTTAAAACAATTTCTGGATTTTGTCCACTTCCTACTGCTGCAAACGAGATACTTAGGTGATTAAAAATTTTAACCACTGCTTCGTGAACGGAGGAAAATACAGCAAGCAGAATAAAGTATTCTTACGTGCGTCACAGCGGCGTACATGTTGTAAGCATTCGCACTCATCCAGAACCACGTTGTCAACACAAAAAATTGCAATAATGCTGCGGAAAGGTAACAACGAATCTCATCGTGACTCTTTTCCACGCCGAATATGAAAATAAGATTGACCGCAAGTAGGTTGACACAGATGTTGATCAGAAATACTGTGATCTGTCTTCTTCGTAATTCTCTTTGAGACAATATTCACTGATGTCAGTATCAAACGAAATGTAAGACTTGCAATAATTTGTTTTTTGTCATCAATCAAATATCCCTACAATAGGACTAAGTCTAAATAAATATTTCTCTAACGTATGAAATGTATCTTATTAGGTCACGTAGAACATTGTTTGCAAATTTTCCGAGTCATTATTATGAAATTTGTGCAATTTACTCTCTGTACTCATACAATTCGTTGCAATTGCGCCTATCGTTTTGTGAAAATGCCAAGTTATGTGACGAACATTGGCATGGATTTTGAATAGACTATGCAATTAATTAACAGGTCAACGAATTGTCTATTCAGACCGCAAGAGAAACTCACAGAAATTTTAACATAAATGTCTTTAGCTTCCTATGACATTGGGTTGTTAGTGTTGCTTTCATTTGGTAGTTCATTTATAAATGTATTACATTTTTTGTTTCAAGCGACATGCGTATCTTTAGTTGCTTTTTGGCTGCTGAGGTCCCCGTGGCTTTGAAGGCGTGTTGACATATGTTTATGCAAAAATGTTTTCAGCAATACAAAAACTGTGAGTCACAAGGATTGAGTTATACTGCAATATGATTGTTAAAATAAACAGAAGTCAGAAACACCACAGGCACAGTTCATTAGTACAAAGTTCTGCACTTTGAAAACACGGTTTTTGAAAAACTTACTTGACAACAAGGTTTATCAGCACTGTGAGCAAAAGTGCGATGCCCGAAAGAGAGCAAAAGACGCGGCTGACAACACCAAGGGAAAAATCAGTTAAAACTTCCTTTGTACTCTGATGAATAAACAATATGAGAAGTTTGAAACTTACGCTGATGATGTAAACAAAGTCGTGATTGCAACGAGTAGACAGAAAAAGTAAAAATAGTGTACAACTCATTACACCTCAATCACAGTGAAGAAATATAGAAATATTTGCTGAATCCTCCAGCGTTCATCTAAAGCTTTTGACTTAAGAATAAACAAACTACGAAGTTGCTTTCATTTGTTTGTTTACTCACAATTAAAATATTCTGCAAAATTTCGCATATGTTACAGTGTTGCACAGTTTCATTTTAATATGGGAGATGCAATGTGGAACGCTTTTTAGGTTCGCACAAGGAACACGTATAAAAGTACATTTGAGCTTACGCTCTTCTCCAGGGATTTGTGGGCAGCCTTATCAATACGCCGAATACTAGCCTTGGTTCAGAAAAGGGTTTCCAAACCTGGTTTATGGGAGTCCTTGTTGGTCGATTCTAAATGCGATGAAAGTGATGTAGAAAAAATGAAAACACATCACATCCCTGATTATTCTGAAACGTGCAGTGAATTTTAAAAAGGCTTTTGGTAACGAAGTTTTGCCAACAACGACCACGCATTCTCTATTTATTTCAAAATGTTTCTGTATTATTTGAACAACCTACTGTATTTTGATATTGCAAATATGAACAATTCCTTCAAACCTTTCCATTATGAAAAGTAAGAACATTATGAAACAAGAAATGTTCTTACTTCTTACAAGAAGTAAGAACATCCCTGGTTAACCGTATTTCCTCTAGGAAATATAATATGTTTTAGAAATATTTTGCAGAACCATTAAATCAATTTCAGCTTTCTTCATGATTTTGAATGTGATTTGGTTATTTGATTGTTTCACCAATTAGGTTTCGCTTGGGATTGAGTTGAAGTTTTTTTTATACATTTTGTACCACTTTTCAGCTCTTCGTTTAAGTTATTTCAAAACATTTATTTAACGATTTTGACATTATGCCTCAATATATCTTTTTGCTCAGTTATTTCAAGATTGAATGAAAGTTTCATAAAAATCAAAAACAAAATTTTGAGACATTTATTGGACAACCTGGTGTTACCGAAGGTAAAGTCGTATTTGACGCAAAGTATCATCATAAACGTAATGTTTCGAAATCAATTGATAACTTTATGTGTCAAACCCTAATGCTTTTGATACGTTATTTGAGATATCCAGAGAAATACAGAAGTGTTGCGAAGAGACTTTTCAACATCTACTGTTAATACATATCATTTGAATGGATATCAGGTTTGAACCACTTGCTTTTAATGCGTTCTGAGTTCTGTGCAAACAATAAAGGTACAACAGAGTTAAAATTCGAATAGGCCAAAATCAACGGTTTCGCAAAATCGTGAAACAAAAACAGAATCAATAAATTTGATGACAGTTACTGTATATTGGAAAGTTATTTACTTATTTAACGACAGTCTTGCTGCAGCCGGTAGCCTGACTGATGCAATCTTGTCGTGTCACGTCGAGCTTTCAAAATCCAACAACACAAGAAAAACTCTATAAATGATGATGGAAATGCAAAAACGAATACACTGTATCACTAGAATTTAATACAGCATTTCAGAAACTCGTCAACAGTATTAAATACAGCATCTAAAACGGAGGTTGACGTATCAGGCACACCGTATTGATATGCAACAGATAGGCATGAACAAAAACGCTACAACAGAAAATCACGAATCTCTCATGAACGGTGCATAAGGTCACGCGGATGTTTTGAAAATCTATTAGAAGACTTTACGAAATTCATCCACGGCGCAAAACACAGCCGTCGGAGATGAGATAAATGATGGCTCATCATCCGGCAGACCAAATACGAATGTATGCAGCAACTCATGGTTACTGAGATAATCAAAGACTTCAGGTAATTTGTTAGCGGATACAATATCACAGACCCTAGTGCAAAGTATCGCTCGTGCAGCATTATGAAATTTACAGTTAAAGAAAAGGCGAAGCTCAGTTTCGATAGCATCGCAAACGCAAGTACAATAATATTTTTTATAGATGTTTAATGGAGTGTTGGCGAAGCGAAGCATAAAATGATCGGTTGTCAAATGAGGATTAATTCCGAAATGGTGGGGGTTATTGTATTTTGAAACATTGTAATAGGATTTTAAACGATTCATAAAATTAGCGTGATATGGAGAAGATTTAATTTCAAGTTGGAGAGAATTCCACAAGCTACACAGGCCTTACGCAAAAAAATTAAATGCCAGAGGTTTTCAAAAAGTGGAATCTGAACGTCTGTATCAGAGCTTCTCAAACTGTGAAATGTTTTTTCGTGGTCGCGAAGCAAATTGGCTTGACAAATGAGATATGAAGGTTGCAAACTTTACAAGCAGTTAAAAGTAAGCCTGTAGTGGATGAATTTCTACTGTATTATTGTGATAATACCGTGTTTCATGCTGTCAGTTAGTTATTTACTAGGATGTCTGCATCAGCTGTCAAATGATATCAACCAAGTTAAACAAGTTATGTGTTGTTAAGTCCTGATTGTTTTAACGTTTTGAACAATATTGACCTTGTTGCATTAATTCCAACACGAGGGCACACTTGTGTCAAGAACTCCAGGTCTAGTCTAGAGCCTAAGTTCATTGCTTTAAAAGCACACTGAATAGTTTGACTGAAGTTGAACGTTTGATACGCAGTTTCAGAAGTACCTTCTAATTTAATTCAGAATCAGTTGGACCTGCCGTGCCCAGGATGGGTTTGCGGAGATATTAAACGACAAAAGTTTGCAACTGGAACTTTCAAAGAGAGTCTGCGATTTTGGGATGAGAACAAGAAACGAATACCCAGTAATTTCTGATCTAGCTATTCGTAAACTTATTCTTTGCCCAATATATTTGTGTGAAGAGGTATTCTCAAAATTGATAATCACCGTGTCCAAAACCGATCCTTTTCGAAAAATGTTGAGAATGTCCTTCGTCCTCCGTTGTCGTGTATCAAAGTTCGCATGGATGGTCTGTGTAAAAATCATCGAGTGCCTCCCTCTCATTACTTGTGCATGATGTCTTCTATATACGAAATTACTTTTTGTTGATTTATTTTCGCCTCACTATTTCCATTACGTGATTGTTTTATTACTGTACAGTTACTTTCATGGATTGTGTGCATTTGTATGATCTCGCCATAGACAAAATGCCCCTTGAGATTTGTAATGGGACGTTTACACGTATCATTAACATCTAGGCTATCCATGAACGGAGCGCATAGAAAAACAATTTTCACAATGTGGTCGCAGAACAAAACAGTTTGAGAAGCCCTGGTCCAGACTGTGGCGCAAAGTGTAGGGAACAAATTCACTGAACGACCTAAAGAGACTCATAGGGAAAGAGCAGGGTACCAAAGATTATGTTAGAAAAGTAGTGGAACATAGATAATTCTCTACGATATTTTAAGGTTATAAGGTTTAAATCAATCAGAACATCTGAAGAGGATGTAGTTTTTAAATAGCCTATATGATTTTAGCGGCGGTGATTTGCTCTTGATCTAGCAGATGTTTGTCGCTATAAGAGCGGTTGTCGTAGATATGCTTCCATTATCAAAAATCGTTTATATTTTTTATTTGTAGATGGGGAAGAGACAATTGGCAGAATAATATAGAGTGGTGTTATCTGCGAAAAGAGAAATGGATGCATCAATATTTCTAACAAGTCGTTGACTTAGATTAGAAATAGTAGAGGGCCTAGAACAGAGCCTTGAGGAGCACCATAACTAGTGTATTTGACGTCTGAGAGGGTCCTGTTGATGAGAACGACTTGAGAACACTGAGAGACATAAGAGGTAAAAAAGATTAATGAAGGGGAAACAATACCAAGTTGTTGAATTTTAAAGAACAAATATGTGTGATCAATGCGAAGCATTGGATATGTCAAGAAATATTGCTCTAGAGGAGATTTGAGTCATGAACTTGGTACAAATTGTTGCAAGTACTTGACAATGAATTAAAGACTTTAGTGTTTTTCGAAATCCAAACTTGTTAGGAATCAATAAATTTATGGTATTCGATGTAGTTGTAAATATGTTTGTGTGAAAGTTTCTCAAAAACATCCGAGAGAGAAGGTAAAAGAGCAATTAGACGATAATTTTGGACTTCAGTTTGAGAACCTCCTTCAAGAAGACGCATCACAATAGCAGTCTTCCAACCTGTAGGATATTCCTCAGAGGACAAAATAAAATCGTAGAGAAGGCTGAAGGGAGTAGTTAGCGACTGACTTCACATTTAAAAAATGCGATTAGGCACATTGTCAAACCCCTTGCATATATTAGGGTTTAGGCTATTTGAAACCAGAAATACTTCGAAAGGTTCAATAACAGGAGATAGTAATCGCTGGTCGGTAAGATATTGAAAAGGTGATAAATTGTGGTAATCGTTAGTCGGAGACTTTAAAATGGAGGAAAAGTATTCATTGAAAAGATTGCACGTAATACGATTGTCCTGTATAGGCCTTCTGTTCACACTCAAAGGGCAACTATGTTTTCTGCTCGGATTCCGTTTTCGATTTAAAAGATACCAATATGATGGCGTCATCCATGCCTGTGTCTTGAAAGCTTGTGTTTCATCAGATAACAGCAAATGTATTAGCGTCATCAAGCGTATATTCTCTACTACCGCCATGTATATACCCTCGTCTTCTTTCATGCATCTGTGTATTTCTCTTTGCTGCGAGGCATGTTTAAAGTCTATCGCTTTGCACGTGTGAGTGAAGACGTTGCACAATGCATAACCAAAATTGAGATCAAAGGCATTGACGACATTTAGTTTGCTCATGAAGCTCTCGTTATATTTTTGTTTAGCCAGTTTGATTTTGCGTTGAATTAGGTTTCTGATTTTATTGTATATATGTTTGTGATATGTGATTTCGGTTTTAAATGTGAACGGAAGACCTATACATGACAATCGTATTAAGTGCAGTCTTTTCAATTAATACTTTACCTCCATTTCAAATTCTCCAACTAACGATTTCCATAATTTACCACCTTTTCAATACCTTACCGATCAGCGATCACTATCTCCTGTTATTGAACCTATCGAAGTTTAAGCCAGCGTTTATAATAGCGAGATCTTTTTCGAATTAGAAGTCGGAGCTCCAGGGCAAACCAAGGATTCCTTTTGTTAGAAGGAAACGTTATCTTTGTGGAAATAAAACTGTGAGCGCTTGGTTCATGACATTTGTAATATTTCAAAGAGCTGAACTAACACTGGAGGAATTCATGATAATGAATTCCCAAGGTGGAAAGTACAGCTGTTCAAATCTAAAAACACCCGTGGTATAGTCCCTATAAAAATAGAGTAACTATGCGCTATTAAAGTGAAAAATTTAGTTTAATAGAAATGGGGTTGTGATCAAAATTGTTGATAGGTTCCAAGACACCGTGAGATAGGACTGCCGATGGTACATTTGTTAAAACCCAGTCAATAACCATACGATCTCGTGTAGCAGTGTCGATAAAGAGATGAAGCCAAATGATGACAAAGTACGAAAAATCTTTGACTGAAGCTGAATCGGTTTGATTACAGAATGATCGTTGAAGTCACCAACGATCAGATCACAGCAATCAGGGTCAACAAGAAGCAACTTTATAGAGTGGATAGGGAATTGGTAAACGTTTGCTTGAGGAGAGTTCGAATTTGGCATAAGGTAGCATACTGCAATGTAAAGACAACGAAAATTCGTAGTTTAAGTTCAAGCGATAGTATTTCAGCATCATCTGCTTCAAAATCGTAACTGTGAAGACAAAAAATATAATTTTTGACATAGGATAAGACGCCACCGCCATGTCGATTACGATCTAGGCGAAAGGATCAGAACAGCCATTGAAACGAACAGTAAAGTTGTCGATCGAATCATCTAACCACGTTTCAGTTAAGCAGACCACAGAAAAATTTTATTCTGTGGCTAGAAGTTCGATTTCATCTAGCTTGTTAATGTTGTTATAAGTAAGTGCGCTATTCGTTTTTACATGAAGAACTGAAAACTTACTTGATTTTAACGCCGCTTTTTATAATTACAACTAAGCAGGCAATACCCTCTCACCGTTAGCGTAAAGGCAATAGTCCACACATTCATTTTTCCATCTTATCTTTTTTCAAGAAGCAGATAATTTGGAAGCTTTCTTTAGAAGGGCTTTGCGCTGTTGCTCCATAGACAGTTGTAGATGTTTCGTAATATTTTTCTGAAATTGTCTTGCTCTGGTGCCAGTTTTAAAGACATATTTTTGTCTTTTATATTGACGAACTTCACTACTATTGCTGGAAATTGCGAAGACGTTGAGCTGGAAGGTTGTAAAATCGATTTATGTTTTGGAAGTCGGTGAACATTGGCAAACGATATTTTGGCAAGGTCAGATTCACAATATCGCAAGGAATTGGTCAGACATGAGCTTATCACATGTTCGCTCTGCTCTGGAGTCTCCTCGTGAGATTCTAAAGGTAGACTATGAAGAGAAGCTTATATTTTTCACATCGCAATTCAGAGACTATTTCAGACTTTGTATCGTTCTCGCGCATTTCTGCTAACACTTTCTTTACACCGTTGAGATCAGATGTCAGATCTGAGATCGTGTTGAGTGCGTGCTCTAAACTTGATTCAGCCAGCAGGAAGCGTTCCATAAGAGATTTTTCAATTACTGAAAGGCGTTCAGAAGGTCTTTTTTCCACTGATTGCAGTAGCTTTTACAGGTCCGATAATTGCAGAGCGTCGTTTCACTTGGGCGTCTGACCAACCTTTGTTTTCTCAGAGTAATTGCGCTGCTCTTAACCATACTTGTTTTATTTTTAAACTACTTGAACCACTGAGAGTCAATAAGCACGAAACTCAAATATAATTCTGCGAGCATATATACATATGAGAGGCACATTCAAAAATTTACTAAAGCCTCAAACTTGAAGAAAAATTGACCAAGAAAATTCAGAGGAAATTGTTCCTACGTTCCTGAACAACAGCAGCTTAAAAAACGTCCGTTCAGCTCAACGGTCAGTGACTCATTGGAAATTTCAACTCAAGCAGCTTGCATGCTTGTGAAACATCACTAGAATTTTTATGTCTAAAACCAGATTGCATCTAAGATGTGCTACTTACCATAATAACTGAAAAACTGTGAAGAGGATACTCTTGTTTTTGTTCGACAATGTGATCATGGAGAGATGTTGCAAATCTTTTGTTTGCATCAAATGTGCTATGGCGATCAAAGCAATTGCACGTCAAGGGATTTTGTTGAGGTGGATTTCTGCATCCACTTGATAGCCACGTTTCATCTTTGCGGCTGTAAAAACTGCATAAAGGCTTCGATATCCACTTCTGCAGAAAAGTGATGTATCGTTACAAACTACTTCAGTAGGTGATACAATTTTGACGCTCGCATCTTTTTGAAAGTTTTTCAAACACGTTTTCAAATCATCAAAAATATAATCATTATTTTTAATTTTAGAGGCATTGGTACTCAGTACATTAAATGAAAAATGCCATTCAAAAGTTGCGATGTTGAAAATTATTTGTGATCAAAACGCTTTGTTTTATGGTTTGCAAAAACAACATTCAATTAGGCAGTAAGTTTTCAACAGCCTTTTTTATGGACTCACTATTTTCGTTATCAAAGGAAATTTTACTCTCGTGGCAGTGACATTCTTTCAAATGGCGGAAGGTGTTGATCTGAAGTGGAATTGTGCGTGGTATATAGGCAATTTATCCTGCCTAAAACCTTGAAGTTATGCATCAGCTGTCAAATCAGCAAGCGAATTGCACGTTGTTCAAAAACACTCACTTGTTCAGCGCATATCCCACAATTACACCGTTGTGAAAGCAAATTGTTGTGAGCTATTTTGACTAAAAATTTTTCATATTTTCCTTTCTTACCTTTTGATTCCCGTGAGCGCCAAAATTTTGGTGCAAGAGAGCGGTGAACATTTACTACTATAACTCGCCAGGCGATTGTAGTAGAGAGTTGGTCAAACCCTTCAAAGATCCCATTAGATTGTACTTTAGATTTTAAAAAATTGGGAAGGTTTAGGCTCGCGTTTTTTGGGTGACGTCATTAATTCTGTTGGGTTTTAGCCATTTTGTCTCAGGTTACTTGACCCAGGGCCTCTAAAGATGCGGATTTTAGCGCAGGTTTTATCAAAACAGAAACAAAACCTTGGACCTTGCAGTTAGGGCCAAGGGCCCAACAAGAGTGAGGGAAAAACCTCAACGTATCCCACTTTTGACGTCATTAACACAAAATCCGATGTCAAAACCTATGCAATTTTTTAAAATCTAATCTACTAGGCTAGCCGCAACCTCAGAGGGTTTGAACGCCTCTCTAGCTGAATCTACTGGCGAGTTGTGGTTGGACAATGATTTTCTTTATTGAGGCTAATCAAACTTTTTTTATTTTTGTCCAAATTTAGCTTTTCAGCCATACCTTTTGACCCAAGAATGATAGAGACAATCGATCAAGGGTTCTAAAGACTCCCATTGTAGCCTAGTTTCCAAACAAATTACACTCAAACGTTCGGCCCAATGGGTCGTGGCCCACGACCCGATTAAAAGGGCCTGAAACAAAAAAACTATTTTCTTTTTGACGTCATCCCCAACAAAAATATCCGAAACCGACCAAGTTCTTTTTGATCGAAATGTCTAAGGTAGCCGCATCTTTGGACGTTTTGAACAGCTCTCTAACTCCATCACCTGGTGAGGTATCACTTGCCGAACTTGGCCAAAAGTAACGACTAAAAGGGTATGTTGTTGTCTTAGATGGTAAGCTTGTATTAACAATAAAAATACTTTGAGCAACATCAATGAAATGTTGTTCATTGCATAAATCAAAGCAGTTTGAAAGCATTGCAACACGAAGAACGTTAGACAATAAATCTTTCTAATGCAACGCGATCAATTGTACCGTTGTTAGTACAACAATAGAGAAAGCAATTCCACTACTGAAATTATTAGTAATGTGGTTAGAATTAATTTTCTGCAAGAGTCACGGGCAAGAGCAGATACAAACCGACGGAATGGATGTCTGTTCCATGTCCATATATTTTGAAATGACCACATCTTTTTGTTCTTTTGCAAAGTGCAATTTACTTTGCAACAAACAATACTTCATAAAAAATATTACTTTCACTAAAGTTAAAAACTTGGAAAAATGATTCATTCTATTTTGGGTCTCGTTTGAAAACACAACCTACTGTTTATGCATCAGTGAAATCAACAGAAAAAGTCAAATCCACTTTTCAATGTAAAATCATCTTGAGATCAAGAAACAACGCAAATGTTTGCTCTATGTGTTTTTTCGTTCCACTTTTTTATTTCTGTCGGTTTGTCGACTGTCTATATGAAATGTAAATAAAATGAAAATCTGGTATTTGATCTTTCTTTACGTCGTTTTGCAGTAACATATAGCAGAATCAGAACAGAGATCAATTCCAAGCTTTCTCAAGTCCTAACAAGATCATGCTTGTGGCAACACTGATGTTCTGTGCCACATCGAGTGTAAGCAAAAAACCTGGAAATTTCAATAACATCACCATTTTAATTTCATTGCAAAAAATAACCTTTTGTGCAACGAAATATTGCACTCATAGCAATAATGTTAAAAAACTCACTTTTAAAGATCCTTCCGAGAAATTATCATTTTTTTGTGTAATTGTGAAATTTAAAAATTCTAACTTAAATCCAGTGTCGCTGCTTCTTGGAACATATCCTGGTACCCGGATGGAGACAGCCTGTCAACAACCAAAACAGAAGTAGCTCTGACGAAATTCACAAGCTCAGATTCAAATTTTCAAAGCGGTCATTTGGTGAATGTTGTGCTGCGCAGACGTTGGCCTACACATTCGTGGAACCATAAACTAAATATCAGGCGCATTTTCAAATATCATTGACTTTTATTGGACTGCATAAAATGTACGCTTTCTGTGCTGCTTACTACATACTGAAAAGTGATGCGTTCTGCGCTGATTACTAGGGCCATTTTTACGAACTAAAAAACTTGGTAATATGACTTTATTTCTTTGAAAATATGACGATATATGACAAAAAACATGCGGCTGAGCTAGAACATGCAGTTACTGTACACATCAGCATTACCAGCGAAAATAGGCATAAGGATGGTAGCCCCATGGTTTGTTGAAGCCTCACTAAAACAAATGTCAGAAAAGATCAGCAAAGCATCTAGTTTGGTTTAAAGCAAATTGAAAGCATACATGGATATTGATTTAATTCTTTGCGACAGCAAGAACATAGATTTGTAGGCAGTGCATTGCATTTCATCAAAATAACTTGATTCACCAACGTCATTGCCAATATTCACAGGGTGTCAAAGTGGATCCAATTTGCAGGATGCAGCTTAGACCTAGCAATATAGTAGTTTCACCTGATATTTTGAGATTGTTTTAATGGTTTCCTCATTGAATTAGGCTAGGTTGAAAATATGCATATGACTTCATGATCTAACGCGAAAAATATGACTTTTATGACTTTATAACATTCGTTATGGACTTTGTAGGGGCGCGATTTTTGTTAAAATTTGTTACCTAGCTTCTTGAATCACATAAAAATATATGACTTTTATGACATTAAATGTCCCTACTGATTACCACATAAAGTGATGTGTTGTGTGCTGCTTACCACAGACGCCTTCTTCTCTGCTGGAAACAGTGATGGGGTATTTTGGACAAAGATTATTGTCCGAACAGGAAAGGAAGAATTTTTCTGTTGATGTTGAGTGCTTGGCACTGAAGGCAGTGAAGCGTGACGTAAAACTTCCGTTGGTATGGTGACCGCGACTGTTGGACGCCCCATTTGAGGGGGACGAAATATCACAGGTTTGTATGTTCCATTAATCTTGTTTGTTTCCAGTACCTGTCAATTTGCTGTGGTTAGTGACGTCTTATTCTTAAAAGCCCACAATAGTCTAAAATATTTGTAAAAATTTATATAAAATCTGCGCACACGGGTTCTTGCAAACAGCACACATATATTAGCACACATGCACTCTCACATGCTTGGTTTGCACACAGAAATCCAATACGTCCAACTTTTCAAAAACTCGCAACCTTGATTAAAATGTCAAAAATATCTTGCACTTTACTAAAGCAAAATACTGCTATGGCAAGTTAAATGATGCATCTTATACTTTGAAATTACCAATTTTTGTGAATTTCTTGAAACCTCAAGATAAGTGTTAAACTACTTTTCGCGATTTCCATTGTGATCTTCATACTTGTAAAGGAACTTACCTGCAGGCTTGTTAGGTTTGTAACAATCTCGAAAGTTTTGTCACGAGATGGCAAAACCACTTTGTCTGCCATATTGGTCAGTGAAATTAAGATTGTCTGTAATGAATTTTGATCGACTCTGCAAGGAAAAGCAGGACGTGTGCTCCTTTTGTTATGGTAACAGTACTTTAAAAGGTTGCACTTAGATTTTCGCTACATTGCGGTAAAGTCGAGAGACCCAGGATTTACAATTGACTCGCTAAAGATTTTTACAAATCACATGCAAAATTTCATTCACAGAATGACTGAATTGACAATGGGCATTTGTGCGATGCAGATGTCAGCTTATGTTAATTGCTATGGTTGTGACGAAGGAAATAATAGAAATTTCTGAAATAACTTGAAATGTTTCGAAAAAAATGAAATTACGTTGTTAATCGCTGAGTGGTATCGAAACATTGTGAAAATCATTGGGCTAATAATATCGTAACCTCTTCTAGAAAATAGTTTTGATTGGTGCCAACAACGAAGTCCAAATCTTCCCCTGGATTCCACCGACTGCAGCTTCGTTGAAGGAGTGTTGTCGAAACCTTTATAACGTTCTGACTCAACCCGTTGACATGAGCCAGGAGTTTCAAATCCTTTGATACTCACATTTGGATGCGCAAAACAATTTGAGGTTTTGTATTGATCGAATGGATCATATGTTATCAAATCAAAGTCGTGATAAACGCTGAAAAAACGTTTCACATTATATAACGGAACGTTGTCTGAATTGAGTAGTTTTCAAAGAAATTTGATAATCAGGTTTTGAAGTGTAGTAAAGTGCGCTCTTAAGTGCAAAAGCGATTAGTACTTAGGTTAAAACGTGTATTATTTGATGTCCTGCTGCAATTTCGTATTCACCTCGGTTGTTTTACAAAACCCTGGAGGTTTCAGAGAAATCAAATGAAAAAAAGTGTATCTTGATTGGAATACACACGTTGCATTCATGGAGAGCAAACGCCATCACACTCGTGAGAAGCGTTCAATTTCGACTTCATCTCACTTTGAACAACACAAGGCGTCAGAGAAATTAGATCACTGGATAACTAACGTTTTATTATTGGAAACTTTTGATTGAGTTGCAGAAATGAGATGATTTGATGTGATGACAGCATCTTCAAGAGTCTGATTCGTAATCTGCAAAAATGATGGAAAAAATTCGTAATCTGCAAAAGTGAAACTTCGTTGCCGAATATCTATTGCTACCCGAAATATTTTTCTTGTACACGTGACATTTGCTACACTCATTCGTTTTACTGAGTTTGAAATGTTCAGTATCATTTATATTCGCTTTGTTGTACTCCATTCGGGAACGTCGCATGTGCAACAAGTATTTAATGAGATACCTGCGGCTGTAGCGCAACATACGGCCTTTGATAAAAATCTATGCTGCCGTGCACGCTGCACATTTCATCCAAAAAATCAGTTACGGTTCCCGTTCATGAATAAAACCCTTTGTGTACTGTGTTCAGATGCTTGTCAGAAACACGGCCAAACAGACACGTTTGAATGCAGGCTGTGGGCTCAGTGTGTGGAAGCCCTACCCAATGCAAATATTTTTTTTAAATGTGGATTCACTGGTGTCCGTAATTCACATAAATGAACATAATATTGTCAGCAATAGCGAAAAGGTTGTACAAACTGCTAGCCAATGCATACTCGTTTATGTTTCCAACAAAAATCGCAGCAAGGTATTTTTGTAGTTGGAGCAGAATTTTCTTCGTTAAAATTGAACATTTTTTCAAACCTGAGACCGATTCTTACGTTTGCTTTATTTGGATCAGTTTCACTGAGACTCAACAAAATCTTGGCGGCAACGGAAATGTTGGAGGATGTCAAATTGTTGACGTTGGCTGTCAGTGACTTAACATCGGACATTGCTTTTTCAACGGATTTAGTTGTTTTGTTCGACAAAGATATCTGAAAATGAACCACAGCCTTATGATGACAACAGTTGGCCAACGAGCAGATAATATCTTGAATGATAAGTTGATAAAATCATGCTTATTAGACGAAAATGCACTTAAAAAACTATTTTTATTAAATTCATGCGAAAAGTTTGCATTTTTCACTCGTTATTTCAAACGTAGATTTTGCTATGCGTCAAGAAATGTAGAATAAAAAGTATGAGAAATATAATCAAATTTCAATATTTTTTTACCAACGAAATTTCATAAAATGAAACGATTTTTGTTCTGTAGAAATAATTTATGTTTGTGCGCTTAAGGTGTTAAGTTATTTTATTCAATTCCCTGCAAAACCTTTTGCAATTTTTCCTTGTTCTTTGCCATATTCTCTGAAACAATATTACGCAAAAATGATATAATGTAAATAAATAAATTTTAACAAACATGAAGCAAGTATCTTGTCAATTCAGAAGGCAAAAATATATTGCTGTGATGATGTCGATCTTCATTGAGTCAAATTAGTGTTTCAACATATTTTACGGAGGTATCTATATAGGTTTTTATTCATCCTTGACATTGATAGTGCATATTCTGCTCGTTGTGCCTCACAATCCGTTTATCCAGGTGATGTCGCGCCTGACCGTCACAGGATTGTCGTTGGAACGTCACTGTTGTGATTTTTTGCTTGGAACTACGTCAAATTTCAAATAAATTTATACTGGACCTGCTGCAACTGATCTCATTGTTTCCTATTAATGAGTATTGTGTGGTTTTGTTGTAATGTATTGTGAAGGGAAGTGTATTCATTGTACAAAAACGTTTAGCCAAGAAAGTTGCAGTGTTGAAAAGAAATCTAGTTTATAATCAGCCAAGCCAAACCTCAAAATGCCTTCTAGTAAGAACACGAAAACTGAATATGATACGCAGGAGGAGTGATGTTCTTGAGCACAATGAACATGCATTGTGAATAATTGCAACTGGATTGTGCAAGACTTTCTCCGCTTAAGATATAGTTGATTTGTATTGACATCAGTTTGACGTTTACCTACGTGGCAATGCTGAGATCTGGTGTAACCACGTCACTGGATACAATAGGTGCTTTGGAAACATTCATCGTCATTGAAAGCTTGCCAAAAACCGTGGAAAGGTTTTCTTAGGGAGTTTGAAAAGTTTTCTAAAAACAATTGCATTGCTCATTTAATGTCTTCAGCGTTTTGTCCAAAGGCGAGTCGAACTTTCTGTTCCAAACTTCAAGAGTTGGCTTGGCATGAAAACGAGGTGCTTGAAGCATTTCACATCGTTTTGGCATCTTACCGCAACATCTCTCACACATCTTTGGAGTGGAATAACGTTTGCAAGGGCGGCAGCCAGGGAGCATGTTGCCACTCTTTTCCTCAGGGTAAAGGAAAAAATTGAAAGCCATTCATTTGCAGAAATTGTCAACGGGACACACCTTTGAGGTCGATTCGAAGTTTTTTATGGAAGCCACGCTTCTGAACTTTAGTGGGTTCCTTGGTAAAGGTATTAAAAAATTGGGTCGCGTGACATACTACATGAGAATTGACTAAGAATTTGGAAGCGACGTCAAACCCAGCTTCAGCCGAGATTAGCTGACATCAAAGAGAAACTGAAGGATGGTAGGGTTCATAGGATTCCAAAGGTAGAACCGCTGGCAAGATCACCAGTGCGTCGTGATGTGATTCCATCTGAACTTCACAATATGAAACAAAAGCGATGCCCTCTTTGAATAAGGAAAGGGCAAGCGTTTTTTACAAGCCTGAGTGCTGTGGGGATTGTCATCCTTTGTAAGAGATTATTCTTACATTGTAATTTGATGTCGTTACTTCAAAAGCCTTCCTTTCAGACAGAATGATGGTTGCGCTGAGTGTTTGCGCTTTGGGTGTATCTGAAACGAGAATTTTTTCTCGTCAACGTGACCGCAGAAAAGCGTGTGGGTTTTTTTATATTTGAGCAGTGTTTTTACAGTTTTTCAGTGCGCATAGCTGGAAAACGAAACGTAGATTCAGGGGCACAGATACAGCGCAAACATTATTAAACTTCGCTGGAACTCGTGAGTCATGCTGCAACTTTGTACAAACCAACTATTTATAAAATTATGCGTTAGCACTTTCATTTCGTTGAGTTGATTTTAATTTTGAAAGGGGAATAGCATTGCTTCAAAAGACATGTCAACGTAAAACAGTGAAATATGAAACAAGGAACAATGTTCATCACTCTAGAACATTATTATTCAGAACACTTTTTGATGAAAAAAGTCTGGTTACAGAGTTGCTCCATATTGCTTGTAGAAAATTAACAGGTCACGGGATAAATTAAGTTTATTAAGATAAAAACAATGCGTTCTTCTAGTAAAAAAAATCAATTTGTTCGGTTACAAAATAGGCCGAATACTTTTTTTAATCACAATGTTATTACCCCCTCTGCGATGTTTTCAAGCTTTGTTCCTGGTGCATCCGTGGACAAAATTCCAAGATCATTTGAGTTTGGAGGTTCTAAAAGTAGAGCAGCCTTAGGGATTATGTTTTTCGACAAAATAAGCAATGATGTTGAGCAAAGTTTTGTGTTAAATAAGCAAAAAGTACGGCGACCTCACAAAGGCATTATCGCACTAACAATGGCTACTTTTTTGTTAGAAATGTAAGTTGTCACCAACTTGTCGGGCTTCAAGAAATAATTTTAAAATGTAACACAGACGCGAACTTCAAAATGCCTTGCCTACTTCATCAACGTCTTTACTTCTGTACCGAAGTGCTTCATAATTTTCACTGTATCCATTAGCATCCGTATTTACGCATGAAGTCTTGAAGTCGTGCGCGAATTTTCAAATCATCATATGGTTGATGATGCGTCAGATTTGTACATACTTTAGAACATAAGGTCAACACTGGTGCAATTTTATTTTCAACAACAAACATTATTATTCGATAACGTTATAGATGACCACTTTTTATTTTATTGAGCCTATTCAATCTCTCAGATCATCATTTGCACTTTTGTGAAAACTGAAACGAACGTCTGATTAATCAGATAATTTTCGATTGTTTCATAGTGGTACCGAAAAGACTACTGTATCCTGTGAAAGCTGTAATAAGTATAATAAAAAGCAAGCTACTTTTAATAAAAGCATACACAACAAATTGAAAATACAATGACGAAAAACAATTTTACCAACGAAATTCGAAATAGATATGTTAAATCCTCTTCCTGCAATCTTTCCATTGGTGCGGAACCGTATGGTGATGTTGGCATAGCCAACGTTGGTGAATGTCTCCAAATCAGAATTGCCGCAATATGCTTTAGGAATCTTCAAATATATCAAAATAAAGGCGAGTTAAGTCTTTCAGCAATGAAGAAAAACGTCGAATTTGCCACTTTTTTGCATACCCACATACCACTATTTGTGGTCTATTTGACTGCAAAACCTTTTGTGCTAAATACCCAAGAACATAACTAAAACCTCCACTTTTTCTAGCAACGTTTTCAGAATATGTTGCATGCTTTTAAGCGTTTGCATTTTCGGCATTAGAAAATTTGGCAGTTAATCATCAATGCAGTAGCCGTTGCTAAGCAAATTCCCCCGTGAATTTTTCATGATTAGCACAGTTTCGTTTTGGCAAGGTAAAAGTTGTATTTTGTTTGAAGCTCAACGCATTTCGTAACAATTTTGACCTTGCAAATCGTCAAAACACTATTTTCACTTACCTCATTGTTGTTGACGTATATTTCAACAGCATCACAGGAACAAGCAGTACACCACTCGAGATCAAAGTGATTGAACTGAATCTGGATTGGCTGCAAAGAAATGACAGAGTTAAATAAACTTTATTGGGAAGAAACGAATAGCAACATCACACATCAATCACGATAAAGAATGGCTGAAATCAGATGTCCAATACCGAAACAGCCTGCTGTGCACGTTCAGATAATTAAAAAAACAACCGTTTTTTAAATTTCGTTATCTTCGCTAGCTCGGTCAATGTGCAATACGCCTATTTGTAAAACAATTTCAGCATTACAAAGGTGCTTTCGTCAGTAACGGACGCATCTACTTTTATTTATTGATAATGACTGCCACATTAGTGTATAAGTACTGTACACTGAAACAGTCAAATCCTATTAATGACAAATTCGCAATGACCAAATATTGTCGAGGCGTGCATAATGCAAAATAACTCCCTTTGTTTATATATCGACATTTAGCTGCACGCCACTGCTGATCTTATTATCTTAGTCAGACGAAGTGAATTCATTTAGTATTTTTCTCCTTCAAAATACAACTCTTCAGGATCAGTAGATGGTATTTTTGAACGGAGTTCTGGCATGCATTTTCTTCTGTCAAAAAATGTCTTCAAATTCAGACATAAGTCTACGTAGCAACTCAAACAGCAATAAAAGTGTTGAGTTCAAGATTATACGTGGGAGCTTTCACAAAGAGTGTTTTCAATTTCAGAATATCATGAAATGACAAGTAACGCTTGACAATCATAGCAGGCAAGAGGTAACATAACGTCATGTAGAGGGGCCAATTTTTTAATCGAGAACACCACACTGCAACCGGTTAGACTCCCCAAACATCACTGAGCTTTCAAAACCCATTCAGAGCTCTTTGAAAACATGTTTGAACCGTTTCTACCACATAGAGGCATTTGGTATCGTTTGGATCTTTCGTCGATTTATGCAGTGACGAATGCCGTTGATCATAAAACATTAAACGTAAGTGAAAAGCCTACAAAACAATGGTGCACAACACAGGGCGCAGTGGTATGATAATAACACGTACGAGAAAAAGTATAATTCGCGTTTATATCATCACCAAGCTTCTTCACATGGGGCTGGCTACCAAGGCTGTTGAAAAATACTGTATTTACTGAGCGTAGGCTACTGTAGTGTTGCAGTCTAATACGACTAATCATTAAGTGTATTTCGTCAAATTTTTGAAACATTTTTTCAACTTTGGTCGAATTAAATGTGTCCAAAGCAGCGGTTTTTATGCGGACTAACTTCTTACGGATGCTTTTGAAAATGTATATAGTTGTGTGTTGTTAAGTGAAATAAATAAGTTTGTTTTCACTATATGAGCTAGTCCTATAACATGTTGTAAACCTCAACAACATTTTAAGCAAAATTTTGGCCCACATATCCATTTGCGTTGTGCGCCCCTGTTGTACGAGAAAAACTAATAAGCTTATAACAACATGAAAGTTAAAAACGTGGTTAGCTTAATATATTGTGTACCGATAATAGTGATATGGAAGAAAGGTATAGTGAGTCTCTTCCTGCAAGACACTCTAATGATGGTCGTCCTGATGTGTAGCCGGGCTTGAAATGTAGGAGGAATGTGGCGGGCAACGTCACATGATCACTGAGATATGTATGAAATCGCCACAAAGAGAAAGCCGCCCTTATATGAGATTAAAGTGAATGAATCTTCATAGAGTGGTTTCATACAAATGACTTTGAACTAATACAAAAATTGCTATGGTGTGTAGACAGTAATCACACCAATGACGTGGAAAACTGTAAAACTGAACATGGGCTATGATCATATACACTTAGTCGTACGATTACACACTGTGCAGTGCTGCTCATGTTGTTCCTGATGCTTTATGAGCTTATGCTATTGCAATGTATTGTTGAAACCCTAACCTGAGTTTTTGATTTTCAGATACGATCATATTTGGGAAACATACCACATCATTATCTTAATGTAAAGCATAAAAGTCTTTGTGCTTAGCATTCGGATCATTAGCCCCCAAACAAAGTTCCAAGCACCCCCAAATTGAAATATGAAACACTACAAACCAGTGGAGTTTTTATCAAGCTTTCAGATGTCAAGCCGCCCTGCACAAACGTAAAGCACCCCCGTTAAAGGCTTTCTGGAAGCGGTTCTGATTCGGGTATCTGCAAGTCTGATTCCAACCCAAGAAAAATTCCGAGTATTCAGAAAATAAAACTACACCCACTTCAAGGTTGAACGTGTGCACTCACAATAAAGCAAACACAAAAAATCAGAACTAATGAAACATTTGTTGTAAAACAGAAATATTTGTTTTGGTTGAAGATTGCGTCATTGTCATACTGAATCAATTTGCTGAAAAGAAACAGGCTACACATATTGAAATTCGCTACCACTTTACCTTCTCCCATTTTAGCGTCCAGGTGCAATCTAGATTATTTGGATAAATATTTGGATAAGCATAGCTTCGCAGGTGAAGCACGTCGTTTCTCTCCATCAGAACTCCACCACATACAGGAACTAAAACGCAAAATCATTTGGAGTTCACAAAAAAAAGAAAACTTTATGCTTTCGCAGCCTACAATTCCGATAAAAAATCGATAAAAAGGGAATTAGTTTTAGTCTTTTATATTTGGACATTTGAATCATTTCTCTGCATTAAACATTTTTAGATTGAAACAAATAACGACCTCATGGCAGCTACAATTGAAGTTTGCGCAACCGAAGCCAATGCGTTTATGAAATACACAAATAAATCCACAAGATTTGGCTCCTATTTGTAAACTTCCTAATTTCATTAATGCTGAAAATAAGCAATGTGCTTTAAACAATACTGTAACACAAATCAATCGTTTCATCAATAATATTCTGATGCAACGATTATAAATTCCTTACTCATTCAAGGAAGGTGGGATTCGATGGAATTGTATTGCAGAGAAACTGGTTGGTGTATTTCATACAAAAATGTTATATGATTTAGCATTCAAAAGTTTCAAGTAGGTATTTGAAAATGGTTATTTTCAAAATTTTTTACTGATTCCCTGACTTTGTATTCAGCTTTGTGACTCACAGAGTAAGGAGAGTGTTTTAATGACATCCAAATGTGCACTTCATTTCAAACATTTGTCTCTGTTCTGATGTAACTGCTTCAGATACGGGCAGGACCGTAACCAGTTTGGGACAATACGATGGATCAAGAGCTTCTGAGAGCGTCATCGATTTTTTAAACTATGTCCGATAGTTTTGAACTATGTTTAACACATTTTTCCAGGGGAGGCGAAAAATTTTCCAGGGGGGGGGCTTTCCCCCATTCGCCCCCACCCAGTCATGGGCCTTGGTACACATGTATTCATTGCACATATGCAGTTGTGCATGTATCTTCAATGAACAAGACAAAGAAACGCTCGTTGAAAGGAAGTGATGAATGAGCCACCATGAAACGTTCTCATTTTTGGTTTTCAAAGTCATGCCCTAATCTCTTAATTAGTGCTATGCAACTCTTCCAAAACCTCTTTATCATGCTACGTGAAAGGAAACGTATGATGCGTTAGTTCTTTGTATTTCGTAAAAGTAGTATCGGTTAGTTTCAACCTGTGAAAAAATATTGTGTTTCTAACAGCATGTAACCGTGAAGAAAAACAAATTTGACAATCGATGCACAGTTGTTTCTGCTTGAAGTGTTCATACAGAGTCAGTGCATTGCGAAAAAGTGCACCAAAAGGTGATGTCAGCAATCGAAGTAAGTATGAAGACAATACTGTAAGTGGTTGGCAACAAAGAACTACAACGCTTTGATTGAAGCAATGGAATATACTCGTAACTTTCAAACGTTCGTAGCTTCCCGCACATTTTTATTTGTTTTGGTCATCCACAACTTTTACCAGGATCAATAAATTTGTAAACGTTGTTGATAAGTGGTCCTCCTTTTCCGTTTGGAGCACATGTAGTGTTTCTTCCGTATATTCCATATGAGGAGCTTGCATCCTTTGAGCTTAAGCACTGTCCCTGATCCTGCAAAATATTTAATGCAGTGTGTCTCATGCAAGAAGAGGCAAATGTAAAAACGCGCGAAATTTCACGATCACTTCTCAGTTCCGTTTTGTGACCAAAGTGCAATGATCTCCTTACTTCTTCCCTTGACGTTCAAAGAGAACGAGAAGGTGGGGAAATATATTACTTCAGAAATTGAAAAATGAATGAAAATCGGATAGAGACTGATGTATTTACGGCAAACAGATGTGTTTCCGGTATTTTTTCCTGTTTGACCCCATACCTAATAAAACATTTGCTTCGGACGTAATTCATCAAGAGCTACAGGCAGGCCCGCAACCAGGTGTAGGGACAACTGGGAAATTGCCTCACCCCTGAAATTTTCAAACACATGTTTCGTTGTTAGGTGCAATCCCGAAAATAATACGAAAATAACTATCTTGCAATCATTTTTCCACCCCACCGAAAAATATCAGCTGGTTGCTTTGATATGGCGAGCTGCAAATTTTAACAAAGCTTTGAAAGGATGCAACTTCGTTGCTCGAAGGAATAGAATTTGATAAGTTGCTTGTATCGATTTCTTAAAGTGAATATTTCTCATCGCATCGTTTATTCTCAGGCTAGATTATATTCAGTGACAATTTCCTCATGCATTAAGATAGTGCTGAGCGATGATCCTTGTTAGAAGAGAAACCAAAAAGGAGAGTTGAAACAGATCAGCATAATAATAATAAACCATCAGTATTTGTCGATGTTAGCCAGGAAAGGGATAGACACAAGTGAAGATGTTACGACCGCAAACAAGGTCACCCAAGTCATTCCCAAATTTGAAAATCTTTTTCTAAAATTATTTTGCGAGTTACAGAAAATGACCATAGCATTAGACGTACATCGTATGAGCTGCTCATTTTCTGTAATTGTACTGCAGACTACGTGCAGGGCATTTGGATGTGCCATCGTATTCTGTTGCTCTTGCCAGTTGATTATGTCTGTGAAGACTCAACTGAGTCTTCGCAGTACGACAATCAACCAGTTAGAGTCGAAATTAAGACAAAAGATTACAATGGTGTGAATAGACTATGGTTGGGAGATTTCAAACACTGCCTAGCGGTCAGTTTTTAAATCCGTTGTTGGTTCCGATCCACATCTATGGTCATGAATGGTTTATAATGACCGAAAGAGTACTGTTTCAAGTACAAGCGGAAGAGTTGAGATTTTTCCGAAGTGATCACCATATGACACTTCACGACAAATTGCGTAGCTGAGAAATTCGTAAAGCCATGAATTTCGAGCCACTTTTCTTTCAAACCGAGTGATTTTAATAACGTTGGTTCGGCCATGTTTCGAGAATGTTCCAGGAAAGATTGGCAAGGCAGTCCTGCTAGCTGCTCTAAGGAAAGCGGCCCAGAGGTCATCCGATGTTCAGGTGGTTGACTACATCTCCGTCATTACCTTGGAGACTTTGCTAGGTTTCGTCTTGATTTAGATCCAGAAGAGCAATCCAAGGTGTGTGAAACCGCGAGGTATTTCGATTCTTCCTATAGCTGCTGACCCCGTGACCCTCCACAACGGAAAAGCGTGTATGAAAATTAAGGGTTTAACAAAAATGAAGTCAAGCCAGAATAGCATCAGCTTCAACAAATACCTTGGTAGTCAAAGTATTTTGGCGTACGAAACTGATGAAACACTTTTTGATTTTATAAGTGATCTTTACTTACTGGTATTGCATGATTTTCGACTAAAAACAATTTTGCATGTCAGTGCATTGCACTTGAAACATTCTATTGTTGGCAGAGCTTTGCCCGGAGTAGTGCTCTTTTTAAACAACTGCCTAAAGCAGTAACCGGCAAAATTTCGTTATGATAGACTAAACCACCCTCACAGTCGCTATTAAATGTCCATGCTTATTTTGAAGGTCTAATTTCAATCGTATGCTGTACGCATTTATCTGGTTCATAGAAATGGCATGTCAATGCCATAAACTCTTTTGTTTTGCGTCAAACAGTCATTGTTTCATCG
>Ga0210059_1002261_pt1 | contig 29991 bp, 22 predicted proteins | sample Ectturendosymbi2_FD_188042 | JGI IMG/M metagenome (GOLD analysis project Ga0210059, IMG submission 188042) | Ecteinascidia turbinata endosymbiont from Florida, USA - Sample 2 (SPAdes) (version 2) | ecosystem: Host-associated > Tunicates > Ascidians > Unclassified | place: Key West, Florida...
TCTTTCGTTAGCAGCAGCGGCAATACTTCGACGAAGGCGGGGAAACAGAACAAGTAAAACGCATGCTGAACTGACAATACAAAATTCAACTCCAGAAGCGAGGTAGCGCACCAGATCTGTGCGCGCGGACACAGAACTTGATTTTACTTCTGGAGAGGCAAATTGTTTAGCAACCAACTGCAGCAGTAGCAGCATCTGTGCACGTGCAAACAAATGCTGCGAATCAGTCATATCCAAAGCGCACGCACGCAAAACTCAGGGCCATGACGGGTTAACACAAGCAAGCTAGCAGGTATAGTAAAAAAATCAGGAGTTGTGAAATGCCATTTGCAATGCGGATTTTTACATTCGCGTTAACGAATCCCCCTTCGGAAAATAAGACGTGTGAATCACCTTTCGCTTGGTGAGCAATAACGCTGCAGAGGGTAAATCAAGACCTCACAAGAAGCGGGAGTTCTGTTTTCTTTAAATAAAATAGGTGAATTGGGTCTTGGATTCTTTCCCAAGACCCAAAGTTTTACAAGTTCCACACTGCCCCAAAAATTGCCAGCGACCAATCTGCTGAAGTTTTGTAAACGAAAATCGAAAGTCTCTCCACCGCGATTGTTCGGCGAGTTTTGACCGTAACTGTCCGAAAGTCCAGTAAAGTGGCTTTCGCGGTCCCTTGAGGGTTTCAACATTTGCGGAACTCCTATACATTGCGGTGAGAGATTGTAAAGACTTCCATCTTTGTACAGTGTTTTTGTGGCATTACAGCAATGCTGATTGTTTTGATGTATCCCGCCCGGTATTGATCTTGCTTGCGGCTTGCACATGGTATTAATTGTGCTTAAATTTGCTTATGTACAAACGCATCCTCCTTAACTTGTGCTGATTCGTTTACGTATTGATTGGAAAGTGCTAGTAATAAACGGGTGTAGAATCTGAGTTTCAATCACATAAAATGCAAAAATACAATATGTATGATGTAATCAAAACGCTTCAAACTGCGTTCTTGAGTTTTATTTTATGCATTTATAAAAGCAACGTTTTTGAAAAATTTTGTGCACAGCAGAGACTTAAAGGCAAAACCAAGGTACAGAAGCTATGTTCAGAAATTGAACATGTGTCCACGATATTGTAGAAGAGAGTCTAGAGTTTTTAAGATGCCACGCCATAAAAGGCTTCATCTCCTCTGGGAGCTCATCATCAATTTTTGATTTATTTAAATGTCGTTCTGAGGCATGCGCTTGATGCAGTCAAAACATGAGTTTGCGCAGGAGCTCAATGCGTTTATGAAATTAAGGTCCTCACACAATTTAAACTCTTCAATCAGTGACGCTTTTGCAGATTGCATGGAGAAAGAGGGATGGGATTAAGTGTAACATTGTCAACAGAAATTATGAACGCAAACTTTTGGAATTCCAACGCGACGATGTTTGAAATTATGTTTTCATACTGTTGTCCCTAAAGTTTCATTTCTTTCTATAAGTCATTTTTTTAAATCAAACTAGATGTATTTTTTGCCTATGTTCGTAAACATTTGGTAACTTTGCTAAACAGAATCTTTCAAATTTCAACACTTTGCGTTGTTTCTTTGTTTTTCCTTTTCAGGAGAACTTAGTTTTACTGTAATCATTTTTCAAAATGTTATTAGAACGGGGAGTTAGCTCATGAAGATATATTTGATTTAACTATGCAAAAGTAAATAGCTCAGTCTGCCTGTTTTTAAAGCTTTTTAATTATAGATACGTGATTCAAAATATTTTTCACCTAAAACTTTCAAACATGTATGTCTACACGCAATGTACACTAAAAGTATTTTCTAAACGCTGGACGCACTTTCATAAAATTTAAAGGTAATTTCGATGCAGTCAGCACATTTTTTTAAAGACTCTGCGACATCTTGTGATATCGTTACGTGATCCAAAATGCTGTCGGTATGGAGACGTAACATAAAAATAAATAGAACAATTTTCCGAAACCGGCGAAGATCAAAATCAAATGTGCGTCCCATTATGATTTCTTCATAAGTGCTTTGAGAAGATCATTGAAAATTCGATTTGGTATGAACAATAAACGGCAAAATAGAAATGAAACAAAGTTTCTTCATTTTCAAACTGCATCTTACGTATCTGCGTCGATTTGCATCATTGGAAATTCCAGTTATTTTCCGTCAATATTTTAGGTTTTTCTCTGACAGAAAGTTATGTTTTGTGGTTGCTCACAAATTTTTAATCACGAAACCACAGCATTTTGAATCAAGCTTTTTCATTATTTTTTGTGGTTTCTAGAAAAACTTCATGGTTTCACTACATTTGTACAAACAGAAAAGCCTTTTTCAAGTATAATATTGTTGGTCATTTCAAAATCAGCTTTTTCCAATCGATTTTGGATTCTATTCGCCAAGCAAAAAGTAATGTTTCAAAATATGCGCATTGCTTAATTTTAACCATTTGTGAAGTAATTTTTCGCTTCGGCCTTGAGACATTGGCCCCGAGTTAACGATTAGATTATTATCGAAAGTGGTGTGTTTTTCAGCAATAGCTTGGAAGCAAGTACTGGAGACTTGTTAGTCATTCAGAATTTTTTATCTCAATGTGATCGGCACTTCAGTTCAGAAGAATACTTGGTCTAAGTTTCTTCATTGTGTATTGGTATCCTAGCTTGTAGGCTGAATTGGCCATTTTGTGCTGATAAAATCCTAGGCTATCGGCTTAATTTATGCTGGTTTGTAGGCTGCGTGCAGAAACTCAAATGAAAGACGTAATCGTTGTGCATGTAGGCCCTGCCTTTGGGCTACTTACCTGCTTCTTCAGGGTATGCGGCTTAATTGATCTTTTTATACTTGGGGTTATAACCTCAGACTTTAGCCACAATGGGGCCCGAAATGAGAAAGTAAAGCCCTATTGCTACGTGCGTTATATGAAATCTACAAACTACAAAATATCAGCAAAAATAAGTGTTTGCATTTGTGTTAGCTGACTTCGAATTAGACACCGCAAAGCAGCGAGATGTTCCTGCAACTATTGGTCGGATGATAAATTTCCTATTTTAGTTCTTTACATTGCAACTGTTCATGAAAGTGAAAGATACTTGTATTAAGGTCTCTTGTACGTTCCACACACATGTAGTTGTAAGCGCCTGTCGAGCAGCGCTTACATTGAGTACGTAAGGAGAAGCGCACTCAACGGTCACAGATGACTGCGAATTCAACGGTCACAGGTGTAACACCCCTGATCGTGGAAACACTACTGGGAGCTTCCTTCGGCCTTACAGGTTGAGGCGAAGTAAAACAAAATAGTCATAATTCCCAGACGTGACAACCCATTGCTTCACATGCCCCGAGCGCCCAATCAGTAGGTAGGCTACTTCTAGAATTGGGTGGCGCCAAATGAACCAATTTTGGGCAATTTTCAGATGGTTGCTATTTGTGCAGCGGCAGTAATGGAGCCTTAATAATGAGAAACAAGAAAAAATTACTTCCAAATTTTGTACGTTTGATTTCGTAGACGCAAAACTTTATTGTAGTAACAAGAGTATTTCTGTTGTAAACTATCTCCTACAATAATGTAAATATTTGTAACATCTATTATGCAGAGTCACATTTTCCAAAATGCGTAATTTTACCTGCTTAGCCGTTTGAAAAGCACTCGCTGCAAATATTGTAGGGGGCAAAATTGGGTTTCACCCTCTATAATGTGACATTGACATGACACATGCACAAAATTGCATCATAAGAAGTGTTACGTAGATCCTTTCTAACAATGTCTAAGTACTTGGTGTATCTTCTACGCTGCCTTTCATAACCAAAAAACGGATTAGGGCATTTCATTGGTGTACCAGGCACTTTTCCAAAGATATGAGACCAACCCTTAGCTGCAAAGCATTAGTAGCTGTCTCTGCATTAAGACGTTTTCCGGAAGAAAAACAATCCAAAAATTTTTATAGATATTTCTTCACTTTTAAAAATAATTTGATAGAACTGCTTCACACAAAACTTCTGTACTTATTGAATTTAATTTTCTAACATACCACAATAGATAAGGCATTATAGAGCTTTAGAATAATGTACAATATAGTTCCAGCAAGTTTCTAGTATTGCTTACTTTTTGAGTTTGCCTTCGTTTCTTCCTCCAAACTCACAACCTAAGAAATGAAACGAAATTTTGATCAAAATTCTAGCATTCGGCATTAATCACACAAGATCTGCAAGGAAAAAAACTGGCGGAAAATATAACATTTACTTTCAGTGTTGAAAAAGCAACTATTACAGTGAACAATATCGGTCGTTTTCAGCTGTTTATCTCAAGCAAACCTTTATCATCAGCAAAAGTGTTCCACAAAGAGCTAGAATCAACAGAAGAAAGCACGCTACAATGCCACACTGTTTCAGGATGAAGGCTTTTCCTGAAAAAAAGTTAGTTAGCATACTTCATGTGCAAACGTAACTCTTGAAAGTTTATCAGAATTACTAATCGTCTATCATAACATTCTTTATATTTTGCTGAGGATGTGCAGCTTCTTCGAAATTTCTTTATTCACAAATTACCCTGAAAGTCCCGCATGATCCACTTTTTAGCGTCATTTTGCATCAACATAACTCGCCAGCCAATTGAGCTAAAGAGCTGTTCAAACCCTTTAAAATGCAGAAAAGCTTGCAGTTTAAATTTTAAGAATTCGAAAATTTTTGATTGTAGTTTTTTTTGTGGGTAACGTTTAAGGTCCTGGATGCCAGAAGCAAGAGCCATTTTTGACTTCTTCTTTATTAAAACCAGCCGATAATCCGAGTCTTTAGAGTCCCTGATTGGCCGTTTACCGGAAAAGAAATGCTGCACTTGAAATGCATTACATCATTTTTATACAAACTTGTATCTCATTACTCTATTAACTTCTTGACATGTCGAAAATATTTTCCACTTTTAAACAAGACATTTTTCCTGCAGAATTATTGGCAAGCATCGTTACAACATTACTTTATTCCATGAATTTTATTAGATTTTAGCGGACCGTAGTTTTTCTAAGCGATGGAGAAAAACACTAACGGCAATGATATTTGTGATTTTACTTGTCACTCTGAAAATCTGTTTTTTATTTCCTTCCTTTGACAATTCCATTTTGAGCATTTCTTTACCAGTTTTCAATTTTTTATTACTTTTTATCAGGATGACATTTTGTGGAAATAACTTACATTTCAAGTATTACATACCAGCAGAGGATTTGCAAACCGCAGATTCTATTGAACATTGCAAGGGAACCCATTTAGACTTGCACCGATGACATTGAACTGCACCAAAAGAAATCTGCGTGTTCATGTTTGTTACATTCGTCAAAAATTTGACGAAAAATACCAAAAACAAACCGTTATTGGACTTTGTTGCTGGATTCGGATATTCCAGAGAACGTTCGCATTGTTGTCCTTGTTGGTTGGTATTTTGTTGCATATTTTCACAAATCTCCATTTCCTGATATGCCACCGCTGTCATGACACATAATATTATGTATGAAACATTCAACTAATACCTAAATCAGCAATGTGCAACCCGCGGCCCAGTAAAAGGTTTTGTGCGGCCCAGTTTAGGTTTTCACTGTGATAGGAGTAACTACATACCAACAACCTGTCCTTATTTTGATAATTTTTTATTTCACATTTTGATGTAGGTTGTCCTCAGAGCCATTTTATCATGTCTGTTACCACTTCAGTTACGATTCGAACGGTTTCAGTACATTAGCTTAAGCGAAGTTTAGTTAGCTAAGGTCAAAGTAAGCCATTCATTGTGCGACCCTCGTTAACACGTCATAAAATGTGCGGCTCTCGTTGAGATAGTGATATGATTTTTCGCCCAGTAAGCCATTTGGGTTAGACATAGCTGGTCTAAAGCGTTTAAGAAGCCATTAAAGAAATATTTTGTTTCCTTCCTGTCATTTGAATTGATCATCCCACTTCATCCGCACAGAGCCTGAACTGTTGACACATTAGGGAATGTTTCAAAGAATCACTATGTTCCTCAAATATTTTAAAGAATTCTTAAAGGTTTAAATTTGTGCTTATACATGGTATTGTCTTGTTTCAGAGTAAAATTAGTACAGTGCACTTTTCTCCTGATACTGGCTGCGAATTTTTCACCATTGCCCTAAATGTGCTGTGTTTTCCGCAACTTCAAAAATTATCTTATTGTTTAAATTGTTGAAGTGTGTTTGTGTTTTTGCTGATTGCATTAACAGTCATGTACAAACTGATTTGCCTTCATAGATTTCTGGTTTCTGACACGTCCTCGAAAAGTGCTGATGAATTTCGAAAATTCTTGAAAAATTAGTTTGTCTAATGGGTTTCAGTACCGACATGTTGACGCGTCTTTTGTTAATTTGACTCTTCAAACTGAAATTTCGTCTCATGTTGAACTTATCCTTACTTTTTGCGTAAAGTCAAACATCATCCACACAAAAATTGTGTCTTTTTCCTTGTTTCACAAAAAATTGGTTTTCCAATCTGAACAATCAAAAATGGAAAAGTTAGCAATCATCAACAGCTTTCGAAAGAGGTAAAGGTACAAGAAAATACCGTGCAAAAGTCAGAAGTACGCATTTTCATGAATTGAGAAAAACGCTCTGAATCTTATATGTAATTTTGGTGTGAACTTGCGTGAGAGAATAAGATGAGAGAAATTACTGAGAGGATGAGAACAAGTCAACCACATTACCAAAAAGCTGGATCATCACCCCCTTTACATACTTCATGAAATTGCAAAAATTACTTGGGATTTTTAGAAACCAACCTAAATCTACGTACGATATTGCAGAGGCATTTATTGCAAGGCAATAAGCTGCTACAGCGCAACACAGTTTTAGCTGCAGCCAAGATAAATGTTTTAGAATTTTTAACTGTTCTAGGTAATGTGTTGGTGCAGGAACTCGCCTGGGCTGTTGGACATTTAAGCTACGATGAGAAGCTTTCTAGGAATTTAGCTCAAGAGACTGCAAAAAATTCAAACATTGCTCTTCTATATAATGGATTGTCAAAATCGTTTTAATGCACGTTTCTTTCTTTTCAAACTTCCAGGTCAATGCTTCCTTCCGGTTTCAAAATGGGCACTGGCCACCTTACTTTTTCTTCACATCATCTTGTCAGCTTTTCGTCTTTTCCTGACAATTTATGCTACAAACAAATTTCCTGGCGAACTGGCTAAAGAGTATGTTTAATTGGGAATGGCTGGTTTCAAGAATGACTAATTCCAGTATTGTGCGAAAAGAATTAGTGTTCTTCTCCGTACAAAAATACATATCTTTCTATTTTACAGAGAAAAGATAAAAATGATTTTATTCTGAATTTGATCCGTAATTCATTGGTAGGGCAACATGTCTATCTAATCATTCCCCCAAACACACTATGGATATCAATTATGCACAATCATCCACAGCGTTATGTTGGTGAAATCGTTAACAAGGACGGACGTTCAAGTAACTTCACACCACAGGTGAATAAAGCAAGGAATCAATTACAAATTTATAATAGGAAATCGACTTCACATAACATTACGCATCGTCAGTCCTATCATCTGCAAGAAATACTAACAGGTGAAACGTTGAAAGGCCAAAACAAGTGCAGAGGAAGTAAACAAACTCAAGACTGCAATGAAAAATCCGCACAGATCCGACGGACGTCTGTGCCCTTCTTTGTTTTTTTATGTAAAAGTTGATTAATCTCAATGTGTTTCGTTAAGAGTTTTCATGTTTCTCATTTCATGGCATTCAGTAATCACGATCGTTTTGCTCGCTTCAACAACACATAAGTAAAACGTATTTAGATCAAAACCAACCAAAACAAATATAAGTTGATGTAACTTCACCACATATGCAGTTTGTGTATCTGGAATTTTATAACTTTTACTAATAACTTGACAAATTTAACTACTTTGGTGACAGATCTACCCGTACAAATGTTAAGCTGAGCACTGCATGCCTGTTTGAATGATCCTGACTGAAGTATTCCTTAAACCTTTGGCAAATAGTTTGCGAAAACAACGTGTTGTCATACCACTTTGCAATGAAATGACAGAAACGTTCGCAAGAACTGCGAAGCAGACATATTGCAAACAGTGCAAACACTTTAAGTCCGGCACGCGCCAAAATTTTGGCACAAAGATTTTTTCCAACACTTGCAAATATAAATCGCCAGCTGACTGAGCTAGATGTGTGTGGAAAGCCTCAAAAGATCCGGTTAGATCAGTACCTTCGATATGAAATAAATTGTAAGTTTTGCATTATAGGTTGTTTGAGGGGTGACATATTAGGTGGGAGTGTAGGTTTAGGCTTGTTTGGCGAAGGTTACCTGACCCTGGGCTCCAACCCCTTAGGGGAGATTTTTGGCTCCTTTTTGAATAAAACTAGGCAAAAATCCTCATCATTAAAGCCAGTAGCGGTCACAGGTTAATTTGGTGGGGGGATGCGATATGGATGTGCAATGAACCCACTGCTTCACAGCACCATAATGCGAAAATCAATCACTTTCGTATACGTGCACTCACGAGGAAACAAGTCTTAGCTTGGTTTAGAAGAAGCTCGAGTGATAAAACTGGTCAAACTTTAACACTGCACCGCTACTGAACCAACAAGCAATGTGGCACCGCATCGACGCAGATGCATCGAGGATTCGAGATAAAAAGTTCATGTGACGACATAATACGTATTCTCATTGTACGTTACGTTTGTTACATCACAATTACCAGTGGCAGTAACCAGCATAGTGCCGTAGCGCTGTTTAACTTGTATGTTGCAGCAACTGACCGTGCTCACTTGGATGCGGTTTAGATCAGTGCTCTTCAAATGGGGAACCTATAGTTTTTAATTGTTGTTTGGAATAGTCTGCAACACCTATAGTAATTTGTGCATAACATTTGTTAATGCTGGTAATTTTGATGATATAATAACAAGAAGCGGGTTGACTGTGTTTATTTTACAACCGAAATTAAGAGAACGGAAAGAAACAAACAATTTGTAATGAGTGAAAGCACGAAAAAATGAAAGCGAGAAAGCACGATCATTCATGGGCGTCTGCAGAACTTTTTCCAGGGGGGGCAACGTCGACATTTTGTTTATCATTTTCAAATTGCTGAGGATCAGTGTTCCCTCTAAAATAATTTTGCACTGAGCAAATATTTGTTGTAGCGAGCATGGGAATTTAGGGCTGATGAAGTGGAGTTTTCAAAGAATTACAAACTTTGTGAATTCTATAATAAAGATACAATTTATCAAACTACGAACAAAAACACGTTTCATTCAAATAGCTCCTTGTTTTCGAGGCAGTTTCTATTGTTTTGGAATGTTGCAAGTGCACGAGAATGAGATTTCACTGCCCAACAGGTCTGGTGGTCTTGAAAGTTTGCGCACTTTAGACGGTATATTGCTGACGATGCAATGCAAATGGACGTTCACAATCCGCTTTATCCTTTCTGCACTACAAAGGAAATGCCCCATTGTTACGGCAACAATCACAAAAAACGCTTCGGCGACAGCAATAGTCAGGTATATTAGTATCACGACAATTTGCACAGTACGCGATCTGTAGATTTTCAACGCAGGGCATTTCCTTTCAAGTAAGCATTGCCATGATTTGTAAAAACAGAAGCATGGGATTGCCATGGTTTTCAACGAAACCACAAACAATGACTTTATTTTACTTAGCAAGCAGGGCAGCACCCATCTAAAATATTCATCCGAACATGTTTTTGGAAATTCCGAGGGGAAATTGCCCGGTTGCTCTCCCCTGATTGCGGGATCAGCTAGCAAGTCTTGTCAGTTTCACTTAGAACAGTGGTTCTCTAACTTTCATGAGCCGTGGCGCCCTTCAATAGACTCTCAACACTTGTGGCCTCTTGCTCATCAATAAAAATACCTAGTTTTGGCCTCTGCCTCTGCTCGTAGCCCCTGCTCGGCCTCTGCACGTGGCCCCCAAGGGGGACGAGGGCCCCGTTTGAGAAACCCTGACGTAGAAACAAGAGTTGCAACCGTCTATGATCTCGTCAAAAGCAGTCAATAAAACCTTGCTACACAAACCGGACAATTAAGTAGACTTGTATGTTGACACGAATACGGACAAACTTGCTAGAATTAGAACACCAAGCAGGTTTTGCAAAATTGACCAGATGAATTATGAAAACTCGCCACAGCAAATATAGCTTCGCACTCAGTATTCACTCAGATGTCAGAACTAAACCTTAACGATTAAGACCTATTCCTACAAGCCTGCATAAATGTATTCTACTGTAACAAACCACGTAATTTTTTACTGGATGAAAAGAATTCTGCATAAGTGTAGTATGACACTCAGGCACATTGGTCACGCTCGCACTAATAATGAATGCTTCAAACTTATGGAAACATTGATATAGACTTACTCATGCTTTGTTTCACAAAGTATAAATGTACGTGGCTTACCGCTATCAGCATGGTCACTGTCTCGCTGCATTATCTGCCAAGAAGTCTGCGTTCAATAGTCTCATGCAACAAAACGTCTGCCACAGTAATATAAAGTGAACTTTTGCAGATTTGTTGCCATGTTATTATTACGCAATAAAGACAAACAGTAGAACAATCCGCTCGCGACTTTCGTACCCCGCCTCTGCAGACAAAGGAGGGGACATGAGTGAATTGCAAGCTCATCACTGCATGACACTATAACTGTGAACCTGACTCTTGTGCAGTGTGAGTTTCATACCGGCAAAAAAAAACTGTCATTGCAAGAATCAATTCAATTAATCGGAAAGATGCCGACCAGTTTTTTCCAGAAATATTTGTTTGATAATCCCAATTTCCAAGCGGGGGGCAAATTTCCGTTTTGCCCCCGTGCCCTTCGGACGCCCATGCGATCATTGACAGTTTTATATCAGGTTCCATAAACAAGGCCAGCTCATCGAATGAAACGAAGAAGCGTTTTTGACTAAATGTTAGCATAAGTCACTTTTTAGCACCTTTAGCGGGTGATGTGCAGTACAAAAATATTTTTGGCGATGATTTTCAATGAAATCAAGTGTCATGTCAACACCTCTTTAGGTCTGGCGGGGGGGGATGCATCCCCTGCATCCCCCCTGTTTCTGCGCCTGATTAGAGCCCTGATGGGCCTTCTAACGTTTGTGGTTCGGAAGTTATGGTCTTAAAACAACAAAGAAAATTAATCCCCAAAGGAATGTACTTAATTAATTAAATATTTTTGGTCAATCTGTGGTAAAATAGGTTTGTTTCAGAGTGAAAACAAGCTTTATTCAGAAGTTGTGGAATTGTCTTTTGTGAGGTGATATTCAGAAGTCGTGGAATTGTCTTGTGTGAGGTGATAAAGTCATAGCGTAAAACACAGGCGCGGACACAGGGGATGCAGGGGGTGCATCCCCCCCAGAAGGCCTAAAGGGGTGTTGACATGACACTTGATTTCATTGAAAATCAAAGTCAAAAATATTTTGTACTGCACATTACATCGCTAAAGATGCTAAAAATTAACTTATGCTAACAATTAGGAAAAGCTTTTCTTCATTTTATTGGATGAGCTGGCTTTAGTTTGTGGAACCTGATATGAAAACCTGGAAATTGGGATTAAGAAACAAATATTTCTGGAAAGAACTGAAGTCGGCATCTTAATTCCGATTAATTGGTTTGATTCTTGCAATGACAGTTTTTTAACGGTATGAAACTCACACTGCACAGGAGTCAGGTTCACAGTTTTAGGTCATGCAGTGATATGAGCTTGCAATTCAATCATTCCCCCTCCTTTGCCTGCAGAGGTTGTTGCGAACGTCGCGAGCGGATTATTCTACTGTTGGTCTTTATTGCGTAATAATAACATGGCAACAAATCTGCAAAAGTTCACTTTATATTACTGTGACAGACGTTTTGTTGCGTGAGTCTTGGCAGGTAATACAGCGAGACCGTGACATGCTGATAGCGGTAAGCCACGTACATTTATACTTTCTGAAAAGAAGCATGAGTAAGTCTATTGCAATACTTCCACAAGTTTGAAACATCCATTATTAGTGCGAGTGTGACCAATGTGCCTGAGTGTCATACTACACTCTGCAGGCTTCTTTTCATGCAGTATAAAATTACGTGGCTTGTTAGAATGCATCTATGCTGGCTTGTGGGAATACTTTTTTATCGTTAAGATTTAGTTCTGATATCTGAGTGAATACTGAATGCAAAGCTATATTTGCTGCGGCGTGTTTTCATAATTCATCTGATCAATTTTTCAAAACCTGCGTGGTGTTCTGATTCTAGTACGTTTGTCCGTATTCGTGTCAACATATAAGTCTAGTTAATTGTCCGGTTTGTGTGTGATGAACGTTCACTGTGAAATAAATAGAAAAGGTTTTAGTGATCGCTTTGGACGAGATCCCAGATGTTTGCAGTTCCTGTTTCTAAGTGATGCTGACAAGTCTTGTTAGCTGATGCCGTAATCAAGGGGAGAGCAACCGGACAATTCCCCCCAAAACGTTTTAAAAAACATGTTGAGTTGAATATATCAGCTGGCTGAGAACCTGCTTGCTAAGGAAAATAAAGTCACAATTTGTGATTTCGTTGAAAACCATGGCAATCCAATGCCTCTTTCTTGACAGATCATGGCAAATGCTTCCTTGAAAAGAAATGCCCTGCGTTGAATTTCTGCAGATAGCCTACTGTGTAAATTGTTGCATCGCGATATTAATATACCTGGCTATTGCTGCTAACGAAGCGTTTTTTGTGATTGTTACCGTAACATGGGGCATTTTCTTTGTAGTGTAGAAAGGATTAAGCGCTTTGTGAACGTCCATTTGCATTGCATCGTCACTCGTCAGCAATGTTCCCTCTAAAGGGCGCAAATACTCAGGACCACCAGAACTGTTGCGCAGTGAAATCTCATTCTTGTGCACTTGCAACATTCCAAAGCAATGGAAAAGCAAGCAAACAAGAAACTATTTGAATGAAATGTGTGGTTTGTTCGTATTTTGACAAGATTATATATTAATTGTATAATTCACAAAATTTGTCATTCATTGAAAACTCCACTTACTCAGACCTAAAATAATCATGCTCGCTCACTAAAACATATATTTGCTCAGTGTAAAATTATTTTAGAGGGAACACTGATCATCAGCAATTTAAAAATGATAAACACAATGTCGACGTTGCCTCCTCCTGGAAAAAGTTCTGCGGACGCCCATGAATGATCGTGCTTTCTCGCTTTGTTTTTTTCGTAACTTCCGTGCTTTCACTCATTATAAGTATGTTTCTTTCTGTTCTCTTGATTTCGGTTGCAAAATAAACAGAATCAAGCCGCTTCTTGTTATTATTTCATCAAAAGTACAGGCAATAACAAATGTTATACCCAAATTACTAAAGGTATTGCAGACTATTCCAAACAACAATTAAAACTATTGGGTTCCCCATTTGAAGAGTACTAATATAAACCTCAATCCAAGTGACTACGCTCACTTGCTGCAACATACAAGTCAAACAGCGCTACTGAACTATGTTGGCAACTGCCACCGGTGATTATGATGTAACAAACGTAACCTACAGTGAGAATAAGTATTATGTGGTCACGTGAACTGTTTATCTCGAGTCCTCGATGTACCTGCGCTGACGCCAGTGGCTACGTCAGATCGTTGTTATGTGCCACATTGCCTGTTGGTTCCGTAGCGGTGCAGTGTTAACGTTTGACCAGTTTTATCACTCAAACTTCTTCTAAACCAAGCTTAGACTTATTTCCTCGGAAATGAGCTTATGCGAAACTTTGATTTACGGAATATGGTCCTCATGAAGCATTGGGTTCATTGCAAATTGATGTCGCATCCCCCCAACCAAATGAGCCTGTGTCCGCTACTGGTAAAACACTTTCGCTCATTGGTTCCAGTTTCTGTTTTAAAATAGTTGATCAGGCTTTTAGTGGTTAGACACCAGAAATCTTTTCTGGTAGTTTCAACTACCAGCTAACACATAATGGTCCAGACCCTAGAAATCGTTTCTGGTAGTTTCAACTACCAACGAACAGATTAATATGTATCACTACCGTCCGCGATGGCCCAAATATTACGACTGCGCTCTGTGCAATTACGTGCTGTAACACGCTGTTGTATCGTGTTCGTATGCCAGCGCTTCACTGTGCTTCGTCTGCTGTGATTCATGTGTCGTGATTGCGTGCGCCTTTCCGCAATAAACAAAGGATGTAACTCGGAGGGAAATCTCCATACGCACGAACGAACTAGCAAGTAATTATGACGTACAACGTACAAGGAATAGAACGCAGCTAATCGCTTGCATTAAACTATCAATGGGTTCATGTGATTACTGTTTGCTTACCTGCCATGTTGAGTAGATACCCAAGTTTGAAATATTAGAATCTTTTCTTTCCGTAAACCACAGATGTTTTTAATTAAAGTTCGTAAGTAACTGAAATGTAATTTTAATTACATTGGCATTTGTTCATTTCTTCATAAACACTTCTGTTTCTTTTGAATTTTCATTAAAAAAACGAATTAAGAAAGAAGTACAGAAATGGTAAAAAGTAAATAGACAAAAAGCGATAAATGCCTTTCAAATGTCTTGAGCTTCACAAATCTGAAATGAAATATCTCAAATTTTATGACTTCTCCCAAAGAATGTTGACCTAGAGACAGAGCCGTATGAAAGGCTGTTGGGACCCCCAAAAAAATCCAGGTGGAGCTCTTTAATATAAGCAAGCATTTAGGCAGCTGCGTGCTTTTTCGAGCCAGTTGCAAATTATCCCCCTGAGCAGCACTATTTCAAAAAACTAATATTCTTGAATCAGGAAGAAGTTCTTAACTAAATAACTTGCATTATTTAAACAAATTATCCCCGGTTTTTCCGGTCGAAATTTTAAATTTGACCTTCTTAACGCAGTCTTCACAGACATATATATAATAAACTGATACAACAACCTTCCTTCGTTTCAAATTTGCTTAAACTGTCTTAAGCAGCTTTCACGAAAACGTTTTTAACGTTGAACTAGAAACCTAGTCTTTCTATCTGTGCGCAACTACAAAGCGATTGCACAACACTCCACAGCACATTCATTATGACGTAAATTTCCCCGAGAGTTTCAACGCACAAGGCCGAAGCCATCGAAGTTAAGTAGGCAAGGTCAAGACTTTATTAACAATTAACAATTGGCCTTGTTCTGACGTAACGACAACTTTACAAAAACTGCTATAGTGTCCGAACATCCGCAATTCTTTTTCGAAATCAACGAATCATGATATTACATGCTTAATCTACCGGCTCTGCATTCAGGGCAAAAACCAGAAGAATAAAAGTTAAGGGTAGAGAGACGGTTGTAACTTACTCATACAAAATGCAGTAAATTGTGTGGCCCCTACGAATGGTCGGGGCCTCCCCGACCGGGGAGTACGGGGCTGCCTTGTCACGACACTGCCTAGAGACTATTCACTTGATGCTTTCTGATTTTTATAGCTTACAGCACACTAGCAGTCGAGTAGATGATACGCAAACGTTTGATGAGTAGAAGCAAAAAATAAAAATTTTTAAACAATATCATTAACATTTCTTGTCTTTAGGACCATTGTTTTTCTACTTTTTCGAATTTCAAAACGTTACCGACTTTTATGAAATGCATGTGCAATTCAAGTCCATTAGGTGCATCTCTCTTCGTACATTAACAGTCTCTTTAGCGGCCAAACAAAGATAAATTAATTTTTACACAGTTTCACAACACAGTGTTTGGATGAATACCCAAACAGATTATAAGGACCTTGTGTTTGGTTCAAATAAACTAATGCATGAGGCAATAAACTGATGCATGAGGCAAACAACATCATGATGAATATTGAGCGACAACATATGTTTATTGGTGATGATAATGGTAACAGTTCGTTCATGCACTTTTGGGATTCAAATCCGGAATAACACAAATGAAATAAAATGAAAAAGAACAACATCAATATTAAAAAAAAATATCCTTTAGAACTATTTCAGTACTGTGCAAATTAATTAACTCACTTGGACTTTTCATGTGCAAGGTCTTTGCATAAGATTTAAGCATTCTTATTTGGTAGAAAAGCGGTTTTTAAAATGTAATGATGAAATAGCAACATTGTTGAATGTTTGTCGTGGACAATGGGTATAGCTATGACGTCACTATGGTACCTACAGTATATTTAAGCCAGGCAGTCTGCCTGAAGCTGTTTCTTTGTGGTAAGTTTGGTTGCAGAAAGGCAAAAATAAATGGCAGATACTACTCCAAACAAGCGTTCCAGTATTGTTACCCTCCATCAGCATTGTCAAAGGTCATCGAGGGATATTGCCAAGACTGGAGCAGTTGGAGCAATCCAAATCACTGTTAGTCGTGTTATTAGGCAGTTGAAGGCAACAGGGTCATTCACCCCCAACCGAAAAGGAAAATGTGGTCGGAAAAGGAAAACAACTCCGAAAGGAGATGCATATCTCATGAGAAACAGCAAAATCAAACCAAGAAAAACTAGCAGTTACCTGCAAAATGATTTAGAGCATTCTGGAGTCAAAATCAGCGCGTCTCTTGTGAGAAGAAGGCTGGTTTTAGCTTACAGAAAGGCCAGAATGGCGCAACGAAAGCAACTTTTGACTGAGAATATGTAAAAGAAAAGGCTTTCATTGGCGAAAAAGTACAAAGAATGAAGAGCAGAAGATTGGAAGCAAGTTTTATTTTCCGACGAAAGTCAGTTTTTTGTGCAAGGTCTGCAATGTCGTCATGTCAGGAGAAGTGATGGGGAAAAGATCACTAAAGGTCACATTATCCAAAATGTGAAACATCCCCAAATAAAAAATCGTTTGTGGTTGTTTCAGCTTCCAGTGTGCTGGACCACTTTATCCTGTTACAGGGATGATGAATGCGGTATAATACAGTGAATTGGTGAGACAAAAACTGTTAAGAGAAATGGAACGGATGTTTCCAGCTGGAGGAGGTATTTTTCAACAAGATTTGACTCCTTGTCATTTTGCAAAAATGTGAAGAAATTATTTGAAGAGAAAGGTATCAAGGTTCTTGCCTGACCAGGCAACTCACCTGACTTAAACCCTATCGAAAATTTGTGGAGTATTGTAAAAACAAGGCTACAAAGAAAAGATTGCATCATTGAGGTTATTATTGACATATGGTTCCGTGATGAAAAGATTGCTCAAGAGTGGCGAAAACTTGAGGAATCGATGCCAAAACGTGTCGAACTGTTAACAAAGAACAAAACTGGTCATATTGCATATTGAAACAGTGTTAGTTGCATTTAATTCACAATAAAGCAATAAAAACCTATTTTGCCTGTTTTTTTGCTAGTGAGTCAATTAATTTGCACAATGTTGTAGTTATGCTCTCTTTGATAACCGATTTGAACTGAATAGTGACCTAAAAGCAATTGTAGAAATGACCCGGCCAAACATCAGTCCAGAACTGTAGGCCAAATTGTGAAATTGCCAAGCAACTTCATGCAGTGTGCAGCGGTCTCAGCATGATACGCAAACTGTTGCCAAATAGTAGTCATTTTTCGCCAGATAATGTTTGGAGATATTCAGCATTTAATGTAAATAAATCGCTTAAGTAACTGTCGTGTAAAATGCTTTTGCATAAATGCCACTTTTTACTGCAAGTTTTGTTAAAAATAAATGCATATTTCTCACGATTTTATGGCAAAAAATCTTGCCCTAGTTATGAGTTTGTAGTAGTTTTCGGACAGGTGTTGGTTTGAGACCGAAAAAGTGCGGGGCGGGCGCGGTTTGGGATGGCCTGCGGGTCGGGTGCAGGTTAGAAGTGTGCAGGGCGGGAGCGGGCAAGATTTCTCAAAATCATGCGGGGCGGGAGCGGACAAAAAATTTTAACCCGCCGAGGACTCTAGTAGATCGTAGCTTCAATCTGTGGTCGCGCCACCACTGGAGAATGATGTTATACCCTTGTACCGCAAGCTCTTTGCAGCATTGAAATTATTGCTCGTACCGCACTCTCACACGCACTGGGTAATCATCCAGTTGCCCGCACAAATAATTTCTTAATCCGCACCCCACCCTCCGCGCAACGGCACGCTGTGTTTACTGGTTAGACATTTTTTTCTGTGGGATTTAAGCACAAATCTGAAAGCAGATCGTCACAATATGCTTTTCATATCTGGTGATTTGCCTGCTTTCCCTGAAGAAGTACTGAAAAGGTTTGTTTTTTGACTTAGGGACTTCGGGATAAAATCATATAAAATCACCCCAGAATTGGCCAGCGACGAAGCGGCCAATATTGTGCAAAAAATATAGACCCCGAGATATCCTTGACAAACACAGGTTGAAAAGTCATTGGCACCATTCTTATTGAAGCACTGCCACCCACGGCACTACGTTACAACAAATTGCAGAACACTTCTAAGCTAGGCGTTTAATAATTCTAACGCACTACGTTATAAGATTAACAGAATCGCGTGTGTGTCTGCTATCCGCCATGTTCTTTCGGTTCTGGTGGCCATTTTGAAACGATTCATAGTGCAGTCACAGCAATGGACAGTAAGTATCTCACAGACTAAGAGTCCTGATGAGACAACATTGCCGAAAGAAACTTCGGAGTGTAGTTATTCTATTGACGATATAGAACTTTTTAATGCGTTTTTGCATTTATGTCCAGGGAGGGAAGTTAACATCAATTAAACATTTTTGACTTGTTACTTTCTGCCCTTTACATACAATAGCGTGTACATTGCTGGACGATGAACCTCGGAATTATCGGATCTGAACAAGAACAACGGTTATTAGGATATTTATCGACTTTTAGCTGCCTCAGTAAAGCAAGGTTGCAAAGATTTATCTGTTTCACGTAAAGCATGTCTACCCACATTTACATTGTTAATTTCTTTAGCTTCAACAGCGCACTACGTGTTTACCTTCAGCAGGGCCAGATTAACCATTGGGCAAACTGGGCAAATGCTCGTGGCCTCGAGCTTTTGGGGGCCTGGCGCTTGTCTATCAAATCACTCCTTTGCTGGTTTTTCATGTTTTAAGTTGTTCTCCATGCGTCAAAATTGCAGAGCTTTTTGATTACTGCGTTTGGTATATAGGTTAAGGAAACTGAGAACTCTGCGGTTTATCGTTTTTGAGTGGCTTGAAAAGAATTGAACCACACAGCACCACACTTTATGACCCAACAATAAGATAGAAATCAGTGTATCCATGGGAGTCCGCAGAAATTTATCCAGGGAAAGCAACATGGTCAAATTTTTGCTATCCTTTACAGGTTGCTGACGATGCAATGAAAATGAACATTCACAAAACTCTGAACCCTTTCTTCCCCGTTAATCTGTGCTGGTTGAACCTCAATTCTCAACCTTTTGTCTGAAATGTTTTCTAGACTTCGGCTATCAGAAATGTGTTTTCTTACCACAAACTGGCTAATATCCATTTTTCGAGAATTTTTTCAAATAAGTTATACTGTAATTCAAGAATAATTAACGCTCAGAACAACATGAGCGGTGAAAAGACAAGAAAGTTAGACACTCTCGAAAAACTGTTTCAAGCATTGAGACGTAAAACTGTATGTTGACAAGACTTTCTGATAATTTACCAAAATTAGAACACCACGCAGGTTTAAAGAGCTTAGCAGATGAATTACAAAAACTCGCCACAGCCAATACAGCTTTGCACTTAGTGCTCACTAAGAAGTCAGAAATAAACCTTAACGACAAAGATGGATACCCACAAGTCTGCATTAGGGGCGCAACGAGGTTAGATGGCGGCCGATGCAAGAAACAAGTCTGGCGCCGCGCCCCCATGTTCGAGCCTGTGGTCTTTCGGAACCAAATTTACTGCGTTGAAGAAAGTACTTGTGACATTGTTGGGACTTTTCGACGCCTGGGGTATTGTTACCCCCTTTGCCCCCCCAATGTTGCACCCCTGGTCTGAATAGACGCATTTCAACAAGCCACGTATTTCTATACTGTGTGAAAAGAAGCCTACATGAGAATCGTTTGATTAAGCCAGTGTTTCCTAACCCGAGTCCGCGGACTCAAGTGATTCCGCGAAAGGCTTTGGATGAGTCCGCGGAAGGCTCGGGACAGGGGCAAACAAGTTCGCTCTATTGCCCTCAAACAATAAGATTTTATCAACTGCGTACCATCGACGTTTTTGTTCGCACAGCGATTAAATGCGCCGAACCAGCGTGAAAAATTTAAGTTCTACTGTTCCACATGGCACGTATACTTTTGAGGAAGTTTGATCGGTGGCTTAAGTGCAAAGTTGTTATCTAAACTGCAATTAACTTTCAATGTCTTAGTTTATCGTTGTTAAACGAAAGCAGGCGGTAATTGCATATACAGTACTGACAATTGCCTGAAACTTGGATTTACTTCAGTCGCAGCAAACGGTGAAATCCGGTCACATTGCGTTTTATTCTTAGAAGTCCTTGCTCACGGATCTCTCAAAGAAGCTATACTATACGTCGGTATCTCGAGTAAAAATATCTGAAATATGTTGACGAAAGCCTTGATGTTTAGTGAAAAAACAGCAGGTAACACAGTGCATGCGTTTTCTGCTGCTTGGAAAAATGCAAGAGCAAAAGCACTCGATACAGCGGGAAAGAGCTTGGTCAAACAAGCAGCAGTGAAATAACCAGGATAATGTGTGCTGATCAGGGGTATAACGAGGTTAGATGTCGCGCTGGACAAGAAGAAAGTATGGCGCCCTTGTGTTCGAATTTGAGGGCTTTCCGAAGCAATTGTACTGTATTGAAGAAAGTGCTTGTGACATTGTTGGGACTTTTCCGCGCCCACTATCGCCCCCATAGTGATTCGGCGCCGGGGGAATTTACCCCCTCCGTTGCCTCCCTCGTTACACCCCTGGTGCTGATTCGTTAGTTCATGAGTTGGTTATGTTTTGTTGTCAAACAACACCATCAAGTTACGCATCCAAGAACTCTCAATTGATATTTTGAAACAAACTATTGCTGATGCGAAGCAAAGTGAAAATCTTAATTCACAGTTAGGCGAGACTACAGATTTGGGAAATGACGCACAGTTCATCGTGTTCGTGCGATATCGTGCGACTGAGGACGACGTGTAACGACCTCTTTTGACGTCCACTAGCCACAAATATCACAGGAAAGGAAATGTTTGAGAAAGTCGATTCCTTTATTAAGGATCAGCTTTCGCGGACTTACTGTGTGTCTGTTTGCGCCGAAGGTGCTTTGGCCATGATGAGAACCAAAACGGTTTTTTGAAGTTATGAAAAAGGAAAACAAAAATATTTTGGTAATTATTGTCTTATTCACGGTGAATATTCTGACAACGTAAGAAATTTAATAAGAGCTGACATTAATTTTAAAATATATTTCATCTGCTGTCACTTACATTAATTCCGTCCATTACGCATTCCTTAATTTGGTGTTTTGTGTGACAAGATGGGAGCAGAACACGGTGGGCATTTGTTACATTTGAACAACCATTGACTTATGGGGAGGATGCTGTTGGTTTGCGCAAGTCCGAAGTGACGCAGTGTCTTGAAATGTGTCCAATTATGGTGTTCGACGGTATCCGGAGAGAGTGGCCCACGCAATGACACCGGTGCGTTCCTAAAAGAACAGAATCATGACTTTGCTGAACGATAAAACGAGAGCAAATGGGTTCACAAATAGCTATTCTCAGTTGATTTTTTATACGTTTGAACCAGCTAAACATCTCCACGCAGGGAAAAAGTAAAATATTTTCAGATGTGTCCACTGTCCAAGACATCGTCGCATTTAACGGTAAAATACAACTGTGGATCTATCGAATTGAAAGTGGAAAAGTAGCTGCTTTTCTGGCATTAAACGCATTTGCAGAAGAGATAGAAATTGGAATGTGCTGCACTCGCCAAATCTTTCTTGAGCTACTTACTACATCTCTCCGAGTTCGATAGGGATATCGCTTCTCACAATTACATCAAAACATTTAACTGGGTGCGAAGTCCCTTTGAGGCACCAGTGCCGCAGGTTCATTGTGAACTGGGGTGCATTGCTGAACAGTTGACTGAGCTGCAAGGTCGACAGCTGTACCTTTTGAGTGAACCAAATCGCTCTGATCTGTATCGGCAGGAAACAAAAGCTCTTTTTCGTTTTCCAACTACATACCGTTGTGAAGCTTTTTTTAACGATATAACTATTTTTAAAACCAAGCACCGAAACCAAATTCAACTAGTAGACGAAATCAGCTGTGCGTTGAAGACCACAAGCCCTTATTTCGACAAACTTGTGAAACAAACTCAGAGGCAAGATTGTCATTGAAATTTGTGAATGTGGGCGATGAACCAAATTTGCTGAAACTAGTGTTTGTGTTATTATCGTAGACTTAGTCTATCATGAGTCTGCAAAGATTTAAAATTGTCCTTTTCCCCACTGTTTTTGTTGTTGTTTTTGTGCTTATTTTACCTGACGTTGATTTGATGCTTTTTATTACTTTTATTACCTCTTGCAAAACGTCTTCAATTAAAATTTGGTTTGTTTTAGCAGCAGGGCTGGCTGAAAACTTGACTCAGGTGGTTTTTCGCCAACCCTTTGTGATTCAACACGTTAGAACACGATTTCTATGCTGCGAAACATGAAACTTCTTATTTCTTATAGTTTTTAATCACCATATAATCAACTAGTGATCTTTGATGTAATTGTGTTTCCTCTTGCTGCATTCGCGTTGTTCGGTGATTTGAGTGGCAAAATGCACTATTAAACAATGCCATACCAACAGTCCGTGTCTGAAATAGCTTGGAAAACACTGGTTTAAGCTATTCACTCGGGCACGTTGATCACAGTCTCACACTAATAATGGATATTTCAAACTTGTGGAAGCACTGCTACAGCTTTACTCATGCTTCTTTTGACACAGTGTATAACTATACGTGGCTTAGCGCTATCAGCAGTGTCACTGTCTCGCTGCATTACCTTCCAAGACTGTTGTTTGTGTTCAACAGTCACATGCAGGGCTCCCATTCAGTGATTTCACATAAACCCAGATTGCACACCAGAACAAAACAGAAGGCTTGAGCTACGAACAAAAACATATGACTGTGCTTATTTGAATTAAGACGATAATCGAAAAATGATGTAAGTATAGTTCCTCTTTGAAATTATTTTCTTCTGCAATGCAAATATTAGCGTATGACGACCTTTTGTTGCTCAAGACGTTGTTCATAATGTTGGTAACATACTCCATTGATGATATCTCTTACTAATTGTAGGAGTGCATTTCTTATTTAAATAGGAAATTTTGTACAATCTTGAACTACAGCGGAATCTAAAACCCGCAAAAAGTGTAATCTCAATGCCTTTTTCTCTGAATTGAAATTTGTATTTCAATATTTATGCATAAGGAAACATCGAAATTTAAAAAATCAACCCTTGTTTCAATAGTTTCTTCAATTGACAATCACATCATACCCCGACAATGACCTTATATAGCAGGGGTTCTCAACCATTTTCGCGTTAAGTACCCCCGAGTCAAAAAACAATCAAACCGAACCCCCAGGTTATCTGGCAAAGCACTGTAACACAAAAGTTATCTTTATTCTATTGAACAAACTGAAGATGCTGATGAATTTATCACTTCAAATAACCCAGATTTATTGCAATTATTCATAATTGAATCTAAACCAGGTCGACAAAAAAGTAGATCTGAGTGAAAAATCCCGCAGTGGGAGCCCTGGTCACATGTGGAAAAATGTCTATTACCGTAACATGAAGTGAAAGTTTCAGGAAAATGCTTACTACCGTAACATGAAGTGAACGTTTCAGAAAAATGCTGACTACCGTTAAATGAAGTGAGCGTTTCAGAAAAATGCCTACTACCGTAACATGAAGTGAACGTTTCAGAAAAATGCTTACTACCGTAACATGAAGTGAACGTTTCAGAACAATGCCTACTCCCGTAACATGAAGTGAACGTTTCAGAAAAATGCCGACTACCGTTAAATGAAGTGAGCGTTTCAGAAAAATGCCTACTACCGTAACATGAAGTGAACGTTTCAGAAAAATGTCTACTGCCGTAACATGAAGTGAACGTTTCAGAAAAATGCCTACTACCGTAACATGAAGTGAACGTTTCAGAAAAATGTCTACTGCCGTAACATGAAGTGAACGTTTCAGAAAAATGCTTACTACCGTAACATGAAGTGAACGTTTCAGAAAAATGCCTACTACTGTAACATGAAGTGAACGTTTCAGGATTTATTAAAGTGTTATTGATACGCAACAAATACCAACAGCAAAACAATCCGCTAGCAAGTTTCGCAACCTGCCTCTGCAGTCTAAGGAGCTGACATGAGCGAACTGCAATATCATCATAGCATATTTGAACAAATTAACCACATACAAACCGTCACCTCCAATTGTCTCTGAAGCGTAGGCTGCCAAATCGTGCCAATTGTGACATTTTTGGCAGGTTCGTCAGCCACTTGAAAAGTGGGGGCATGTGAAACGCTACGCGTTGGCGCTGAACGTTTAGGGGGCCTATCAGTCACGACTTTGCCCAAGCCTTCGCGTTCATTTAATCCGACCCTGACCTTCAGCTGAGCTTTTTTTGGTTTCGGAACTGCAATGGCTGTCTTGAGAAGTTGAAGATGTGTCTGCACTATTTGGGTTAGGAAAGAACATTTCTGGGACATAGAAAAAGCATGAGGTCTTCAAATCCTGCAGTAAACCTACAAAAATCAAAAAATTGGGAAAATATGCCATCAAAGGGTTTGCAAAGTGGGCAATAGCTGACAATTCCGTAACGTTTTGCGTTCCTTGCAATGCTTTGCCCTGCAAATGCATGCGTGAAGTAAAGACTTACTCATCGTGACCATAACAATGCAGACAGTGGAGTTGGCCATCCATTTTATAGTAATCACTGGTCAAACAATCAGATTAAAATCATAGTATGGCGTCTCAGTTCTGTTCGAATGCAACCCGCAATTTCTTGTATTTGTAAGCACAACCATAAATATGATGCTCATCTGAAATAGCCTGTAACGAGAATTTGGTTGCAGCTCACTGATTTTCTGACGCTCAGCTCTAACCTGTCTCATTTGGGTTTGTTTTCCAGAACAATTAAGGTTTCATGAGGAACATCAGCCAGGGCCCTTGCAGCAATCTGTCGCGTGGTAACATTTTGCGACTTCTGAACACTATAAGTGATAACTCAGAAGAAGAGACCAAGACAAAGGAACTATTGCTCCAGCGGCGGAAGGCTTATTGCGTCAGAACGAGGGCAGACGAAAGTCCAGTACAGGATATACGCAGTAGATGGAAGTAGGCATGCAAGAAAATAAGTAGGCACTGCGTGATGGAATATATCGTGAATCTATTCAAGTGTGATTCAGTCAATTGCGGAAGCGGCAGAACGACCACCTACATCAACTGTGATCACAAACTTACTTTACGGATTTGTTACTTTGTCTTTGATGGAACACAACCACTTAAGCGCTCAGGCTTACTTTAAAACATTTGGTGGTCAGGCCTGAAGCCAAGGAAGAGAAATAAGGAATACCTCTGGGCGAAACTTTCGAAAATTGCTGTGCTCAAAGATTCAAGACTGATCTCAAACAGGAGATTCCATGATTCCGTGTGCAAGACAACCTATTATTTTGGGAACACCCATTCTAAATTCATGCATTTGTGTTTCGAAAAATCATGGCAAAAATAAAAGCTCGCTGCTAAACCGAGGCTATACATGCGCAAACTTTGGAATTCATGTAGCGACTTGTGTGACATGCCATGAAAAGTATGTTGGCCAAACTAGCATAAACGTTCATTGAGATGGTCATTGCAACGCAGTAGCTACTTGGAATGAACTGGATAACGCAGGTGACATAGACCAAATGGCTTTATTGTGACACTATTCGAAATGCCTTGACACAGTAAATAAGCCACCTTTACACAAATCATACATTGTTATTTGTAAAGCAGCCTAACTTTCCGTCTCTGGATACCAGTGAAGGTAGAGAGTATCACCAAGATGACGCGCAAATTAGCAATCAGAACATGATCCTCCCCTTTGGTACACGAAAAGCCGAAGGGCAAAATAGCATTATAATGAAAATCACCGTCAAAATATCGTTGATATCGTTTTCATTGGCCGTGATTTTAGTTATGATCCGGCCCCATGTAGAACATCCTTGCTACTTTTTGCGATGTTTATTTTGACGTGTTTTGCCCTTCTTCATCGTCAAGTGTGCTAGCGTTGTTGTTTTCTGCGGTGATATGTTTTTAGTGCTCTTTAGGGCAGTTAACGCTACTGCTATACTAACGCAAATGCTATCTTGTGCTATCGAACGCAACTGCTAACGCAACTGCTAACGCAACTGCTATCGCAACTGCTGTCACGCAATTGCTAACTGCTGTACTGACGCAACTGTTATCAATACCAACGCAACTGCTATCTTGTGTATGCTTCGTTTAGGACATAGCAAATTGAACATAGATGGCCGCTACATTCAGATCTGTCAATGTGGTGCTATTAAGACTGAAGTTCACATGTTTCTTGAGTGTCCTTCCACCTGTGCGTCACGCCGAATGTTGTTTACAAATGTCTCTAAGATTCTCACCGAGGAAAATGTGTTTTCTTACTCTGAGTTTGCTGCATCGAATCCAGCTGAATTGGTCGAAATAGTTCTCTTCGGACACCCTAAACTGTCTAAAAGTCCGTCATTGCGCTTGTTTAGACAGACATGTCTGTTTTTGTCCAGAAATACACCCTTTTAACATGACCTCACCGTTTGACACGTTTTCTGTTTGTACTGTTTTATTTATGCGTATATATGTCATTTTTTCTTCTGTGTTAGTCTTTGCCTGCCAATGAGCTCTTCAGGCCTTGGCCTGCTTTCATTGGCTGATTGTCAATAAATTCAATTCAATTTAGGGTGCTCTTTAGGGCAGCTATGCTCAACCCACGGCCCAGTCGAAAGTTTTGTGCGGCCCAGTTTAGGTTTCGCTGTATAGCAGACTACCTTCTAACAGACTGTCGTTATCAAATTTTACATTTTTGATGCAGGTTGTCCTCAGGGCTTCTTTATCATGTCTGTACCATGTACTGATCAGTGGGGTGCGCAAAAAAATTTCATGGGGTGTTCATTCAGTGACATATGATGGTCATTTGTACTTGGTGTGCGCTTTTTGTGACGTCACAATTTGACGTCATATTCATGTTTCCAAACCAGCGTTTTGGCGAAGTTTGTTGACATAATAGGCATATTCTTCTACACGCAATTCCTTTATTTAATGTGTCATTGCACTGAATATAAACTATCAGCGCTCCACGTTAGAATATCGGAGGAAAATAACTCAACGCTACAACAAAGCAGTTCATAACTGCAAAAATATCAGACTGCACATTAAAACAGGGAAGTAAAACACACTAATTACTGCTTCAGAGCAATTCACAACGGCAAAATGAGGCTGCGCTAATGTATCGCCGAATACGAGCAGTCGAGCATAGAAAGCGTGTGACTGGACTGTCTGGCGTACACCCCGGTTTGCAAGATCGAATCTTGCTAAAGTACACATGAATTGAGAATGCGCATAAAGTACGCAAGAAAACTTCCTGTTATTTGTTATGCATAGAAGTCCACCAAACGTTTAGTTTTCCTTTTTCGCTGCTGTGACATTATCAAATGCCTGAATACTTCTATGTTATGTTAAAGACTGTGTTAAAGACTGTTGTTTTTGAGCTAATGCAACAGTTCTATCATGCTACAGAAATTGGTAATGCAGCCAATGGGGTCAGCGCATGCGTTGATCAGCCTTAGCAGACAAAATAAAGACAATCGTTTCGGATAAAGTGCATTATCCAAGAGCACAATCTTAAACCTGGTTAGTGGACGAAAGATCTGCAAAAAGCAGTGAGATGGTTTCTGGACGCAGTTGATAACCCAGATTCCCACCAAAAACTAATTACAACTTTTTGGCCCACTTTCAATGTTCCTTGAAATTTGCATGCAAATTTATTCCGTGGTATTTGCATGAACTCGACAAATTAACAAGCAAAAAGTATGCGAGAACAATTAATCTCCTTTGCAAAGATAATAAAGTTTTTGTAAAATATCAAGCCCAAGGGGGAAGTGGAGCTAACCAGAAAAAAACCTTGCGTACGCCATTTGTGTTGAGAGATTTCCATATCTCCACTAACACCTTTGCGCAAAAATTTTTGCTGGTTTTCATATTTCTACCTTTGTGCCATTGGCACTAAACTTCTCTATGAAGTCACACTTATGGTGTGATTAAAGGTGCGAACCGTCTTTACTACTGCAGTTAGCATTCGAACGTTTTCAGTATTAGCTGAAACTAAATTTATTGTGCTAAGATCAAAGCAAGCCATTCAACGTGCGGCCCCCACTGACATGTCATTCAGTGTGCAGCCGTGGTTCAGATAGTGAAATAAATTTTGGCTCAATTAGCCATTTGAGTTGGATATAGCTGGTCTAGATAGACCCTTATCGGTACCGTAACAATACGATAATATTGTTTGCCACGCAATATAAAAATGACAATACTGCTATTCATCGGAGTTCTGCAGTTTCGCACAGTCTAAAGCAGACCTGCACAGCTCAGAAAGATCGAAAAGCCACGTTATCAACACAAATTTGCCGCGGGCTGGGCGGCAACGGCTCGAGGCGAAAGGGTTATGACAACCCAGGCAAAGTTTCATTTTAACTGGGTTTATACTTTCTCTGCCACGCCCAGATCTTTGCGGATCTGAGCAACCCACCCACTGAGAGAGACCGGTTGCGACCCAGCACCCCCCTGCGCAACTGTGTTGATCATTTAGCAGCTCCTTCCCACATATATGCACCACTACGAGTTAAAACTGGACAGTAACAAAGCTAATTTAACTGCTGAGGGGCATCGACTCGACAACCTTCCGGTTCCTTCAAAGCCCTGCTGGCGTCTGTAGCAGTCACGCTAGCGCGTCCGCTGCATGTGAGCAAAGACGGCCAAAGCAAGAAGGGAAAGACCAAGCAAGCGACAGTTATAGCTGACTTCCATACACATGGAATTAAGAAATTACTTTAGCCGATTCGTCTGGCGAGGAATTAACATCGATGAAACTACAACCCGAGGTTAGAGGATCAATCCCACACTGATGGTATGCGAACACAACCGAGCCGCACACGCTTCACGTCCTTGCATTAATTTGTGTTTTTTCTAGCTGAATATTAATTATCACCAAATAAAATCAACTCAACTGTCGGTACATTACGCTAGAGCTAAATTCAGTTTTCCAAGATCAAAGTAAGCCATTCAACGCGCGGCTCTCATTGATATGTCATTTAGTGGGCAGCCCAGGTTAACATAGTAACATTATATTTGGGCCAGTAAGCAATTTGGAAATGGCTGCTCTAGAGATTGGTTTCCATTGTAACGAATGAAAACTCACTCAAGCGTTCTACACACGTCCCTAGTCGTAGCGGTGTGTTGTTTCAGGTATTAATACAGTAGGACTGCTGAGTTGCTTGAGATTTGGCGTCAGTTAGTTTCGATTCCAGTGAAATCAAATATTTGGGATAGACATATTTTCCTGCAATTGATTGTTGCAGCCTGTATTTTGATTCATTCATTTTATTCTTGAGTTTGTTTACCTTCTCTGTTCTTGTTTGAGCCTTTCAAGTTTTCACACCTAAGCATTTCTTGCAGGTTTTAATGCGCAGTGTTACGAGAAACTGATTTCCTATTATAAAACTTGTCTGATTGAGTCCTTGCTTACTCCACTGTGGCGAGTACTTGCTTGAGTATTGGTGTGTGCAAGTTTGAATCATCGCAGAAATATGAACGTAGAGCCCAGTCGACTGATTCCTCGAAAGCTTGCAGCAAGCCCTGAGCTTTTGATTGTTATCCGCTTGGTTAATGAGTGTATAGTGGATTTAACTTTTCACATTACGACTTGCCGTTCCCTACTCGCTATTGTATTCCGTACGTGAGATCTGGTTTGTATCAACTTGTCATTCGCGTCAAGGGATTTCGTGTGTCCGCGCATGACCTCGATACGCATTGCATTATTCGGTTTTGTCCATCGGCGGTCG
>Ga0210059_1002262_pt1 | contig 29991 bp, 16 predicted proteins | sample Ectturendosymbi2_FD_188042 | JGI IMG/M metagenome (GOLD analysis project Ga0210059, IMG submission 188042) | Ecteinascidia turbinata endosymbiont from Florida, USA - Sample 2 (SPAdes) (version 2) | ecosystem: Host-associated > Tunicates > Ascidians > Unclassified | place: Key West, Florida...
GGTCGGGGGGGCCTCGACCATTCGTAGGGGCCCTACAATGTATATTGTATTAGTAAGTTAGAGCTGTCTCTCTACCCTTGACCTTTACTCTTCTGGCTTTTGCCCTCAATGCAGAGCCGATAGATATAATATCATGACTCGTTAATTTCGAAATAGAATTGCGGACGTTGGACACTATAGCAGTATTTTGTAAAGTTGTGGTTACGTGATATTAAAGATGATATTAAAGAGCCTGGATTTTTTCGGGGGGACAACAGCCTTTCACACGGCTCTGCATGCCACAGAGAAAACATAATTTTCATAACGAAACGCATTTTTTTGCAGCTTTTAAGCTGCCAACACGTTCAAACATGTTCCTACAGCTTTATGTTTCCCTTGTATTCGTTACATTTTGTGCCCTAATCAAAAACGACAATGTGCTCCATCATATCCGCTCGAATGATAATGAAGTCAACTAAGCGGACTCACAAGATGTCACGCAATCAGCAGTGTTGTATAATATGCTTTCAGAATTCCGCTCTCGCCTGATTAACCAGAATTGGGGAACCTGAGGCCCGCGTGACCGTTTGATGTGGCCCACTTCAGTAATTTGTGTTGCCCGAATTTTATTGGGTTTGTGTCTTAAAGCGAAAAGCATGTTGGTTTCACTATTGAAATAAAAATATGTGTACTTGGTTGAATTAAACTTCTTTTTCTCACTCCAGACCAACAATCAAACTTGAAGCAGCGCTCCCCCTGTGACCTCGATCAGAACACGAGTCGGTGTTTGACAACAGGGCGAGACAAGCTGGGAGGGGAGCGGAATGACGAACCGCACCGATCGCCCACCGCGGGAAACCGCACAGCTGTTGTTCACGTAAGCAAGCAAACACGCTGCGTACCGTTTCCTCCACTCTTCCCAGCATATCTCTCATACGCATGACATGTGCCGTTAATGCTGTAAGCAAGTCGGCATGAATTCGTGATGTGGGTGCGTTTGGTATTCCCGCTGCGCTGAACACTGTTTGAAACTGGAATTCGGGAGATTGTTAGAAAATTTCCCGAATAAACATTGTTGCATTAAACTAAATTATAATGCAGATTATTTGCTGCATATTGACAATAATACTATTTGACTATAGCAATCAAATGCATAAAATACTCTACCGTAACGGTCAAGATGCTGTTTACGACCACCGTTCCCATATCCGGAAAAAAACATTCTCCGATTGCCCTCTCCATCTTCATGGTCATGGCCATGGCCGTTGTTCTGACCAGAAAAACCGCCGTTTTTGGAACGAGATTTGGTACTGTGCAACATTTCAGCAGGTTTCTCTCGTCCGGCGTCTTTAGAACCGTTCCCCCCGAGCGTTCGAACCCCTTTGGCGGCGTTGTTGGACGAACTGTAGCTTGCTAGAGATTTCGCCGCTTCTAGGCTCACAGTTTCCGTTCCGCCGTAGGCGTAACTGGCGCCTTCTGCGCTGCGAAGTGGTGTTCGGACATCTTTGGACTTCTTGCTCCGCTGTTTGGCATGGACGTTGCGACGCTGATTATTTTCGTTTGAACTGTCTTCGGTGTCCACGTCTGGCTCACTCCCATGCATTCGGGCCGAGAGTCGCTGGAGCTGATCATCGGAACTGACGGCCGATGACGGCGCTGACGATATTTCCGAACCGCTGCCCGGTATTCGAGTTACGCCCTTTCCGTAGCTGCGCGAGTGTTTTTCTACTTTTCCAATCGTATTTTCCGCACTGTAGTCAACGACGATTCACGTTTATTGAACGGGGTTTTGCTTAAACGCTCCAAAACACGATTTTAGTTCAGTCAAACGATAAAATCAATTAGAGTTTGAAGCCGAGCAAAGAAACGTCTGGACGAGCTGAATGTACAAAATCATTTAAAGTGAACATTTTATGCGGATCAAAAAATAAAGTTCGTAAGAAGCGGTTGACTGCGGAATAAGCCATTGAAAATAAAACTTTTTCAAATTGCCTGCGACATCTGCATCATTCAAAAATAACTTGAGTGGATCTAAACTATGCGTTAAACAAAAAAATTCTCCAATCGAGCACGATGAGCCAATTATTTTTTTCAGCCTAAATATTTATTCAGTATTTCTGGTTGTAGCCGTTTTAAATTGAGTAGCTCTTCTGCATTTCCGGAAATATTGTGGTAAAAATGTTTTCATTTGACTTTAAGTGAAATCCCAATTATGTTTACCGAGAAATGTTCAGCAATTCCATCCATAAATTTAAGAACAGGCAAGTTGCTTCTATTTCCTGCAAAGCAAAGACTTTCTTCGCCACATCTATAACTGGTAAAATCAACTTGCAAGAGAAACTGATCAATATTTAATCGTTTCCAATTATCACCTTGCTAATTCATCTTCTTCAATCAGAGGTCTCTTCTCGGTAGCAGATCCTCTTTTCAATTTCTCGTTGATGAACGTTTGGATATATTCCGGTTTCGGAAGAGACATATTATCGAACGGCAGCGATTGATTCTATTTGCAATAAACAAACGTCCCGCGAACAAAAACCTGCGAAACCTGAGGCGACATCAGTGCAATTGTTATTTGGAATTTTTTCACCCGTGTACGCATCAGGCTGATGCAGTGCTGTTCTGCTGTTGAACACCTGCTGCCGATATTGTTCTCATAAGTTCATTGGTCCAGAGTGCCAACGCCTGTCAACAGAGCGGCTTATGCATGTTCATCAGAAAGTGGTAAAGATGTCGTTGTGCAATCGCTGTTTCACGCGCAAATTGCATGCTGAACAAGAGTATTCACTACCTTGGATGGAAGGCTTGGTTTTATGAGAGCGAATGTATGATGTAACGTCTAAAATATTTCGCTTGAAAACTGAAGGTAATTTTCAACTGCCTTTGTTTGCTGGAGTTTTTTGTGGGCTCTTGAAAGAACTGTTGGTGAGGTCCACTATTTGATTAAATGTATTTATGTACAAGTTTTCGTCATAGCAACAAAAAAAATTTAGCCGGTAATTCTATTCGAATGTGAGCCGACGTTGCCTGTACCGTAGGCGAAATATGCACTTTGATAAGATCATAACGTCTGATTCTTGACTGTGAAAGGATTCCTGTCGATAGATAAAGATTTTAATCGCAAATATTGAACATTATTGAAGCCGCCCAAAACTTCTTCAAGGCAAAATGCTCTTGCACTTGAAAGTTAACTGCGGCATTTTTTCACAAAATATTTTACAGCGTTAAGTCACAATAATTTTTGCGTTATTTGTCACAAAAAAACAAACGAATAAATCAAAGGTAAAAACGAAAATAACAAGACAAAACTAGATTTGACCGATCAGTTTGTGGTGGAACACACGAAAAGCACTATGGAACAGGGTATTGCCAAAGGTGAGGGCAAACAGATACCAGGCCAAAACTGAATGTTTGGTTCCATTCTTAAAACCTAAACACAGTCAGGATTTGAAACATACGATTGCTCTCTCAGGATTAGTACCAAATTTTACAGCAAGCGCCTTTATGAACGGATTTCTCTTCAAGCAGTGGGTCGGTAGTTTCTTATTTCGGGCACAACAAATCCCAACTAGCCCTTGCGAAGTGTTCGGTGCCATTTTTTGTTTGGCAGCGGCAACAGTAGATCCTCATTCGCCAAAATTTATGCGAAACAACAGAAGGTCACGATTGGAAGTACACGGTGTACGACAAAAATTCCGTACTATTTATGTGTGGTTTTAAGAGAACTCCAACACATGAAGGCAGAAGGAAAAACTAGGTTGGTCTGGATGTACAATGTCTTGAATATGATTGCTGTATTCAAATGCACAAAATATATCAAACTGCCGTATCGCGTACGTTGCAAAACAAATTGTCTGCTGATATCTCGCAAAGTGGGCTGCCACCGTCCTTGAAGTCAGTGCAACGTCTGACACTTGTAACGTACGTATCGCACGCAAACCTAGTTTTTTGTTCCAAACGAAGTTTCCGGTTCGCCTGCATCCATTTCCAATAAGGGAAGGCGTGAACTAATGATGATTTAAAGAGACACTCAGTCATCGAGAGACAACAAACCCTAAACGTAGCATGTGGAACATCAGAAATGATAACAATATTTTGGAACATCCTGAACATACTACAATATCTAAACATAACCCCAAGCTAACCGCAAGTAAGCACTAAATACTCGCTTATTGTGATGCACCTTGGAATGAAGCGCCTCAGGATTTAACAACCCACGTCCAGGATTTTCTTCGGTTCATCCAAAAACTACAGGACTGCTGCTGCCTAGTAAGCTACAGGCCAACCACGGTCTACTAAATTAGACCTATATTTTAGGAAACCGCGGTAGACCTCAGTACACCTGTATTGTAGTAGGCCGCAGTAGATCCTATTTGGCCGCAGTTGACCCCATTAGACCCCTTTCGGCCTGCGGTTTAGTAGGACGTGGTAGGCCTGTAGTTTTTAGGTAGAACCGATTTTTTTGTTTCGAGATTGTACGGCCCTGTGCAAAGCTCGTGACAGGGTGAAATTTGCACGCGCATTTACCCCACTTTCTTGCACAGCAAGCTCAATCTTCCACATAAATTACTGTATTGTGAAGACCACTTAAAAATATAAACGTTGTATTCTAAATCAAATTGTAAGCAAACGTTGGAAAATACTGCCAATTTGTATTATATCAAATTCAGCTGGCCGCACTTCAAAACCGGACTGCTATAAATATTTGGCTGATAAATACGCTGAACCACACGCACTGCTTTCATGTAAGCCCGACTACTTAGCCTACACCTTTACATTAACTGGTATTTTCATTTTGCATCAGTGAAATGTTAACATAAACAACGCTATTTCTACCGTTACGTTTATACATTAACTTCGCTGCTGAAGTGATAAACATGCAGTTTCAGTTTTGCCCGTCAGGTCTTGTGAAATCACTGAAAAGAAAATGCTGATCTACTAGCACTTCTCCGAGCTTGAAAATAATTTAATTTTAGACTATGAGTCAAGTCAAAATGGCTTGATAAAACGCAGCACAGCAAATACCTTCCTTGGCTACAGTTTTTTCAATATAGGTATACTCAATATTTGATTTAAATTGCGAAGTTTACTTTTGTGTTTACCATCTTACATGGTGCTTTTCTGGTTTTAATTCTTTTAAAAAATGCAGATGTAAACATAATCCCAAGATTCTATTTAAAAACACTTCAGGACTTCACTTACGTGAAGTCGATTTCGTATTGAAAATTTTCTGATTAGTTTGACTGCGTCACCATTACCTAGACTAATTATTGAACATAGATATGTGTAAGTGCGAATCATCGCGGAGTTATCAAAGCGGAGCATTCGGTTGATTCCTGGAAAACCTGCAGCAAAGCTAGAGCGTTTAATTGTTAACCCTCAATACAAACGCTTTTTTCCCACTGGTTGAAATCAAAGACAAAGATAAAAACAAAATAAAGTGCAACTTCAAACAAGCAATCATTCTTCGGGTATTTCATCGCCAGCACACCAGCATGCCAAGGGAAGTCACGAGAAGGCAACTGTATCCGTTTTTACAGCACTTGGCAACGTGACGTAAGTCTTGAGTAAGCTTGGCAGAGATGCTGGCATGGCCAGTGCCGACGAAAATAATCTCCATGAAACGTGGATGGCGCAGCACACGTAACAAATACTGGTTAGGTGGTGAAATGAAGGCGTCTGACACACTAGAGGGTTTCGTGCTGAAAGTGTGGTTAACGCGGTCTGATTGTGAGCGTTTTTTCTGTTTCTTTTTGTTTGACGTTATCCTCCTGAATTTTTTTTCGAAAAGCTCTGGCAACATGAGGTAAGAGCTTTTGCTGCAAAACCCAATTGTATGTGCTGTGTCTTGTTGTTAAACAGCTGTAAGACAGGATAGAGAAGCTGACTTAACATCCATCACCATCAAAACAACGAAAACTATGATAGATTGTTACGAATGCCGGGAATTCGAGCAGCAGCTGTCATTGCAGCAGTGGCTGCCGGTGGTGCTGCTACCATGGTGAGAGCCTGACTCAAACAATGCCTGTTATGAGCTTTACTATTCCTAATTTTAACAGAAATATTCCTGTCTGAAGAAAAGTAAATATGACGACTGCCCAGACGAAGGTTGTAGAAAGTAAGTCCTAAATTAAAAACAGTATTTGATCCATCTTTGCACACCAGAGATGAACTTGCATTTCCGCATGTAGCCGAAAGCAGATCAAATCAAAGACAACGCCATAAATGGACTGGAATGTTTGCTGCGCACCACTTACATAAATTTTAAGAACTTAAGTCAACGATGAACTCGACTGCTGTCAGTAACCAACACACCAGCTATTTCTCTGTCACTTTTGCAGTACTTGCCAGCGCACTGTCTTCGAAGAACTTACTAGTACAATACAGCTTTCTTTATCTAAAAGAAAGCACCTCCCACAAACTAACACTCTCTTGTTTCGTAACAATAAAATAAAATGCACGTTTTCCGACCCCGTCCAGGATTCCAACAAGGTTGTCTAAAAAATGTTGAAGTGAAATAAAAAATTTTTCAGCTAAAGTTCAGAACTATATTAATTGTAACTGGAACAAAAATTCTACCCTCGTTATTTGTAGCTCTTCACCTTGAAGCATACATGTTATCTAGAACCAATATAATGTTGAGCCGAAAAAGATTTCATGGAGTACAGAGTTTATGACAGTCGATCGTCGATCGTGTAGTACTTGCGCATATTGCAACAGTGCGTCGGAAACATTTTTTAGAAAATGAGCTTTGTTGAAACTTTTACTGCCAAGGAATTAGTATGAGGTTCAAATTATCCATCACAACAAAGAGCCTGTTTTTGAGGAGCTGTTTGTCGGGCCGGCAACAACACAGAATTACAAGTTACGTTTGCGACCAAAACGTTTACTAAATATATCATAGATTAGGGTTTCTTAAACGAGATCCTAGGCACCCCTTGGAGGCCACGGAGCGGTACTCTGAGGGCCACGAGCAGAGGTCTTCACTAGGTAGCTTTGCCGTGATATTGCAAAACCCAGGTGTCATGACATAAAAATTAGGTATTTTTATTGATGAGCAGGGGCCACAATTGTTGCCAGTCTTTTGAATGGGGCCACGGCTCATGAAAGTTTGAGAATCACTGTCGTATTTCATGTTTCAAGCTTACTTTAAGTTTACTCTGAAACATTTGTGCACGCTTATGTTTTTCACAATACCATGACATCAATTTGAGCTTTGTAAATATTCGACAAATACTTCTGACATTTCGTTGTTAGTGAAGACGTTTTCTTCCGGATACCACTGTAGTTTCCAGGTAATAGCGACAGTTTCGACGTAACTATTTCACATAACATTTCCAGGAAACGTTTTCACAGTCGGGGAAAAACCGATGTGGTTTCCTTAAAATTTAGACCAGTGGTTCTTTGCCTTTTTCTACCACGCCGTCCTTAAGTAATTGTCCTTTGTTTCGAGCCCCCCTGACTTTGAATAAGTTGTAAAAACATATGTATTTATTGGTAAATTCATTGATCAAACTTTTCCATGTTGTAGGACGCGTAAGGGCTCGCGCCCCCTTGAAACTTATTGACGCCCCCAGTTAAGAAGCACTGATTTAGACCACGCAATTGTTCTTAGTGAACAAAAATCATATGGTACACGAAAAGCGGAAGTGCTAAATAGCCTTATAATGAAAATCACGGCCAATGAAAATGATACAAACGACATATTGCAAACGTTTCGATAACTCCTGTTATCATCAGCAGTGCATTGCAAATTGAACTGCAGTGATCATCCAATAAGAACCTGCAGCATGATCACTGCAGTTCAATTTGCAATGCACTGATGATGATAACAGGAGTTATCGAAACGTTTGCAATATATCGTTTGTATCATTTTCATTGGCCTTGATTTTCATTATAAAAATCATATGGTAACTACGCAAAGTGTGTTGTTGTGAGTAAAAGTGCACAGATAATATCTGAAGGCTTTTGATGAACTGTTTCTCACGCTAATTGAAATTTTCTGTCAGTTTTAATTTTCTTCATCTTAGTTGAAGAAGTCATCTCCAAAAAATTGCCCGGCTGGCTTACACATTTCCGTACGTTGAAACTCACTTCTCGTCACAGTGGTCCGCCACCTGCTGCAATGTGGAGTAGCGTGGGCTTACAGAGCAAAACATCGTTAAAATATACCAACCCCATGCCTAAAGCTGTTCTGCACAATTCCACAAATGCAAAGACCTTTACAGCAATCGACTTCTCTTAGTTAACGCTGTCCAGCAAGAAAAGGTTCACAGAAAAAAAAAACGTATTTTTTCACCAGGAAGATAACCTGCTCTATCGCCATGCTGTAACTTATCGTGCTTTGCGAATGTGCAGAGCCTTTTTCATCCACTCTCGCAACTAGCTTTTGAGGGAGCAGTGACGTCACAACAGCGTTGAAATGCTTGCATTCTCGTGTTGGAATTTTTCAACCTTGGAATTTTCGCAGCCGTGAAAAAAATGGACGATGGAAACAAACATGACCTGTCTTTGTTTTGCTGGCACCTGCGTAAGAGTGCAATCCATGCCATAAAGCTTTCTTCTTTTCAAACGTGCGGATTTAGAACAGTCGATACAACTTGGGCAATCAGAGATGAGTTCAGGTCCTCCTCACCTGCTCACGGCCACGTAAACCCTTTGAACAAAATTGTTTTGCATTTGCAAAATATAGGGCCAGTCAATGAAATGTGAAGCTCTTGCATGCCGTAAATGAATTTCGTCAGCTCGAAAACATTCACTCACAGTTTTATGATAAGCTTGCACGATTCTGCTTTTCATGCAAATTTGAAAAACACCAGTTCTGACACGAAGGCAAGGTGGCCCTGTGAGCGATACATACCATATTAGCAGGCTAATCACCTGGCGAGTGGTCCATGATTCAGCACTGTCGACCAAACAAACATCAAAACCAAGCGAGCCTGTGACAAGGTTTTAATTGGAAATAGGGGTCTAATTATTTTGACATATTTTTCGGAACTTTATTGTCCAGACTTTTTTTTCTTATTTTTACTTTTCTCTTGCGACGTGGTTTTCATGCAGCGTGGCGCCATTACACGAAAAGTAACCTAACACGAGTAGCATTTCCAGCAATCCATTGTCTATCAAAAATTACTTGAAATCCTGCGGTAAACTATCACTGCTTCGCGAACCTAAAATCTCGACGTTTGGTCCTTTTAAATCAATGCACCTTTAGAATCTGTGGGTTACATTTTTTCCATGGGTTCTCTGAAAAGTATCAAATAAAGGGCAGTCAAACAGTTTCAGCGCGTTTTATCCGCAAATGGAGGATTTTCTACTGACGTCTGCGTGTGTAGATTGACGGATGTTTAACTCAGGCATGAGGATCGGTCTATTTGTTGTTGTCGACAAGCGCACTCCTCAGATGCTTCACTTGCATGGTCTCAAGCAGCTATTTTACATGATGTCATTTTGCTATTTTGTGATGTCGTATCGCTACATTATGTGATGTCATATTGTTGCTTTCTTGAAGATATAATGCTCCCTTTCTAAAGAGCCCTCGCAAAACCGAACATAAGAGACATTTGTAAAAGCTGCAAGCAACAGAGCCAATGAACAGTAAAGCACCTGAGTTTCAAAAGCTGCTTGCGCACAGCCGGGCATGCGACATCCTATGCAGTTGGGTAACAATGACTTACGTACATTCAAGACGTTGAAATTGCTAAATGAAAACCCAAAACACTTTTCCTGTATCATGCCAGACTTTTAGGGTTGATATAGAACACTGTAAAACGTACAAAAATGTTAGGCGTTTTTGTAGAGCTAGCGAGATTCTAAATCATTAGTTTATCATGTTTGCGTTGTAGGTTCGAGAATTTTTTGACAAGAACAAAGGTAACTTTTAGTTTATGTTATGTGCGAGAAAAAATCATTGTTAAATCTTTCACCAGTACACAATTCGTGCGTTTGCGGTATCTCACGTGCAAGTAAGTTTCTTTGTGGTGAGGATAATGCAGTAGATGTGATGCGAGGCCATGGAAAATGCACCCTGCTGCTCGGTGGGTCTTTGATTGAATTCGATAATGGTTGGATTGTCTTGTCAAGCTATTTTTATGCTGAATTTTTTTAGAATTTTTACAGGTAGGTGTATAAATTCTTCTGTAGCGAACTTGCTCATACCAGAAAATGTTCGTTAAATTCATGTGCTCTTATCACTCAGGAGAATGAAAAAAAGACTGATGCTAGGCTGCCTTGATCAAATTACAAGGAACTGTGGGTATTGTATTTATATTAGATTTGATGGATAACAACGGATATACACGGTGGTTCGATTCTCGGTTAAACAAATAACTGCTGACAAGGTAAATTGAAACAGCCATGCTATTTCAAATCTGCGCGACTGGTGAAACGTCGTATATCAGCAATATAGCGACTTGCAGGTTTTACAATATAGTGGCATCGCAAGAAGTGTCAGCAATATTCTCGTGCGAGTGTCCGAGCTGATGATGGCGCAGAATAATGGATACGCAAGGTCACATAACGCTATATATTCATAAGGGAGACTTGTTTTACCTGGAGACTACGTTGCTTGAACAACTGCACCCGAAAATGAGACAACCGCAGCATTTTACTGGCCGAAGAACAAAGCATGTACGTAAACCTTTGCAGTGAAGGTTTTAATTGAACCAGGTCAAACTGTCAAGCAATGAACAGGGTTTCTAGCCATGTTGGCGCACTTTGGTAATTTGACCCGATTCTGATAAATGTCACGAACGAGCTAAATTTGTTGAAAAGTGAGAGCCGCTCTACCGCAACTGTTGCTTTACAAGCCATCAGCCACAGTTCGCAACTGGATGCCTACAAATCTCCGCAGGATTGTTCACATGTATTTTTTAACCACCTCATCAGCTGTTAGAATCAGTCTCAGGATTTTGCAAACTAGAAGTACCTCATGCAGCAAGATTAATGGGTAAACCATCGTGTTTCGCCTTACTGCTAAATGTTTTGATGAAGGGCGAGGCATGCTCTTTTGTGCATTTTTCGCTACACCAAAGCATCAATTTTGTTGCCAAGTCATGGAATGCTGCCCATGCCTAATCTGAAGATGCTATGTCAAAATGCTGCACCACCAACTTTCCAGTTATTCAAACAAACGTTCTTTGGAGTTGTGCAGAAGTTGATATGTGAAAAATGCTGAAGTCAACCTGATCTACTGCTGTTGAGCAATAACGTTGTTGAAGGAACTGAAACAAACCTGACCTGAAAAGTAGTGCACTGCTCGTGCGTTGCCAACAGTCGTTTTCACGTATTCAGCAGTTTTGGAAAATTTTCTCCTCTCATGCAGTTTTCAAGTGAATCATGCATCTTCATTCAAACTACAGCCTGTCAGCTGCGAGCTGCAAGCAACAACTGCCCACTGCCAAGGCGGAAGTTTCGCTGTGGTTTTAATCCACGTAGCAGATGCTGTCCGCATTCAGTAGTAGTCGGGCTTCAGTGGAGTGCTTCGTTTTGTCTCTGAAAACTTCTGAAAAAGCTGTTGGCTACCTCGACGCTCGGTCGCGCAAAACTTCTCTAATTTCTTTTACAAACTAAACAATTAACTTTGTTTTTCTTCTCTTCGTACGGGTTGTTAAGAGTCATTTGCGAAAATTTGCTTTTCGGAGCCCTTTTAAAAGAATCAGCTGGCTTTGTTTGTACAAGACGTTTAGATCTTGTTTAGACCTTTCCAACGCTTACCAGCTTATGGCTATATGAACCAATGTGACGTGGGAGTAGGAAGAACATTTGGTAACTAAACGTGCATTGCGGTTTTATCGATGTCGCAGTTGCTAAGTCTTGCAAAACAGAACGGCAAGAACCAATAATATAACTCTCATGGGCTTTAGTTTAGATATTGCTACAAATGGCATTTTCAAAATAAATGTATCAAATGCACAAGTCCAGAAAGTCATTAAAATAAAAGCTTATAAATCAAACCAGAAATACCAAAATTTCAGACTGGTTTAAACAATAACTCTCTACAATAAAGCGTGAACAAAGAAAATGCTTTAAAATGTTCAACTTATTTTGTTCTCGACACCAAGTTTGCGCCTTTAACAGCAGGAATTACTTTGTTCAGGCATTCTAATCAAGCTCTGAGGTTTAACCAAGTTCGATGCCGAAGAGTTATTAAAAAACTAAAAACTCCAACTAAAGTTTCAAAAGCCTGGAACTCTAAAATCTAAAGGTATAGCGTTTTTGAGCCAAACCAGCTTGGGCAGAAAAGCAAACATATAGTAGTAAAATGCACGAAAATGCGAATTACCTGTGCATCCACTATAAAAGGCAACAAAGACAGCGTTTTTCTAACTTGTACAGATTTCCCAAACTTCTGCGAAAAATTTTTTGTCTTGACTTAGTCCGTGATTATTCATGCGAATCGACTTTTCCTTTTCCTGTATTTTTCAAAGTGAAGATCCAATATTTGTGTTTTTTAACTCACGTTAATTGGTTTTTGCGACACATTTTCATGTATGCGACAAACGTTTTTGAAATCAGGGAAGCAAAAAGAATGGGTCGGAAATCTCCTCATGCTGCTTTGTGCCCCCATGAAATCTCTTAGACTGCACCAAGACAACTGATTCACCAGAGAATATATGCTTACTGTTGTTTTCGCACCCGGTGTGGCCTTTGCACATAATTTCTCAATGTTTCCTATTGAAAATTAATGAACTTGACATTCTTGCATAGTCTTACGTGAGTACTGCGTGCAGCAGTGAACTGAACATGCGAATAAACAAGCAAATTTGCTGTAACGGAACGAAGCTTTGACAGTGGCGATTCTAGAATGAAAAAAGTGTGGGGGGGCATTGCGGGGCCAAGGAAAAAGTAGGGAGGGCAACATAAATATCTATCTTGCATGGTGATTTTTCACTGTTTCGAAGATTAAGTTGCTATGATTAAACCTATCAAACCCCACATATAGGCTTGTGAATAGCATTAAAGATGAACTATAGTTCATCTTCACTAGAGACACCTATACGCTATTGCAGATGCAATCACACACGTGTACTGCTGTGTCGAAAATTATGTGCTAACCATGCAACTTCCACAGCACTGTACATGTAAATCGAAATACCATTTTCCGTACACAATTGTGCTGGCCTCACATGAACGAAAGCACCTTTAGAAAGTGAACACATATCACATGAAAGCGAAATGGTTCCAACTACGAATTCCATCATGACACAGAGTCAAGTAGGCTGTTGATAGCCAACTAGTTTCATCAAACCATTCTTATTACAAAGCATATAAAAATAAACCATCTTCCATCGGTTTGGTGACACTGACTAATCTGTTTTTGTGGTAGCTTATGAACATTTTGTGATTGTGGTGTAACCATAACAATGTCATGCAACTACTGTTACGAGTGTGCAGCGTGGATAGGGTGAGGGCTATTCAATGCAGTATACAGTTAAGAGTAGCGAGGCTTCGGCACCAGTTGCACCTAAGTAGCATAGCAGCGCTGCAGATAGGTGTGCATCGGCGTGTACGTAATAGCAAGATGTAACAGTAGGCGTAAAACTTATTTTGCAGAATATTCCCAACAAAGTCGTTCACTTTATTATTCACACTAAATTTTTCTCTGACTGATCCTCAAACGCTGACTTTTCAATCCTGCGTTGATTTATGACTGTCTTGTCATGCGCGAAACACGCAGTACCTCTAAGTCTAAACCAAAAAAGATTCAGACAAATAGACAATGAGCAACATAATTCCCACACAGATCCCTGCACAGGCTACGTTGGAATTTTATATCATTTAATTATCAACTCAGTGCAACTTAATCCTTCGATTGTAATGTCGACTGTCAAATTCATCAACGAAATCATCTAAATCTATTTTTTCAGCTCGTACCCTTTCAACTGAAAGTAGATCAACATTACCCAATCTTTCACTGGTCATGGAATTTCTGGGAAATGCTTTCAGTAATTTCATTTTTGAAAAACTTCTCTTGCATGAAGCGCTGGTTATGGGAAGAGTTACAGCTACCAGTAACAACCAAACGCAGCTTTTTGAGTAGCTATAAAAGATAAAAATTGTTCGAGCGATATAGTCAGCTTCAACGCCTTCCGAACCAAATATTTGCCGAAGTTATTTCATATTTTAAATCATTTTCACTGAATGAATATGATTTGCGAATTCTTTCAAGTGTTTTTCTGATAGAAATACTTGATCTCCTGGGAAAAGGGCTGCAATACGCGAAAGAATTGCTTCTGAATCATTACCGAAAATCCGTACAAAATTCTGAGGTTGCAGGACATGCGTGGGTAGAGTTAAAACTAGTTACGAACCACTTACGTAAGATGTTTCGAAGTCATACACAAGGCAGCAGAACGCAATATTGCAGCCAGGATAAATTCGGATAAATTAACTGAAACCAATTCTTAATGCTTTCACAAACATTTACCACTGGGACAAGCAACAATCAGCTGACAGTTATATAATCCAGTTCGATCTCACACTGAAATGCACGAACGATCAATCTTCCCATTTCTGCACCTGTTTCTTAGTTTCGAAATGAATTTTTCAACACCAGGACCGTGGTCTGACTAAATTTCACGCAGGATGCGAGCAACTACAGTACTGGTGTGTGTCGTCGTAAACAACTATAGTTATCCTCCCGTCAAATACAACAACACAGCTTAAATATTGAATGCAGGCTAGAGGGTTTCTAAATTATCGTTTAAAATATTGCTGACCGAAAGTTATCTGCTGCATGTGTCTAGGGTTGTGAGATGGCCGGTATTTCACCGGCCTGGTCGGTATTTTACTGCTAATTTAGCAGAGGCCGGTATTTTGAAAATCAGTATCTGAAGCCGGTATTGTGAAAATAAAATAGTTTGCCGTAACTTCAAAAAGAAATAACGCAGAATTTCTCAAATCATAATTAATGACTCTTGTAGTGAGTCTTGTCAGGACAGTTTCTTCAGCGAAGTTTATTTGCTGCTGTTGACGCAATCGTTGGTGCGATTGTCACGTCACACACACACCGAAATGTAACGAATCAGTCAAAATACGGACAAATTATTGATTGTGGCTTAACAATACTGATTGTCTCTGTTTCCCTGTGCTGCTTACGAATTTCGACAATGCTCAGATCTGGCGCTGTTGACAAACTGGCCGGTATTTTTACAAAACACATTTGGCAACCTTGCATATGTCAACCAAACGAACTTAAACGGGAAATTAAGAAAAAAAATGGGGGATGCAAACGGGGGGCCAATAAAAAATCTGGGGGGGCATGGCCCACCCAGGTCCCCCCTTAGAATCGCCACTGGATTTGAAGTCTCGCGAAGTCGTAAAAAAACAATAACGTAACAAACAATGATTCAACTGAATTCACACACGTTCCTGAAACAACTGCTTCATCGTCAGCAAACATCAAAAGCAGTTGTTCTTTTAAAACGTCCAATACGATTTCATTTAAATCGTTTGCTGTTGTTTTACTCTTCCTTAAACCCTTCCGTTAGTGTTTCCAATTCGGGGCAAAATTTTAAAACCCGGGTTTCGGGTAGCTGAGAAAAGAAACGATTTTTTCGGGTTTTGAAATGAATGCAATTTTGAGAGATAAAAACTCAATATCATTGTGAAATTACTACTGTTGGTCACTGCGCAACTTATTAGTGAATTATTAATTAAGTTAAGCACAGTTTTTTCCATGACGTTTATAATACTGACACATGACAACCAAAGCACATTTTCATCATTCAGTCTGTTTCTGAGCTTTGCGACAAATAGTCCTGTGGCTGAAAAAGCCCTCTCTGGTTCCACTGAATTGGGCTTGTTTGTAATTAAGGCATGGTACGGTTTTTAAGGCTCTTTGACCTCTTTGTATCCTCAAAAAGACTCATTTCCTTTACCACAATTTGCGATCAGATCTCTTCCTGTGCCAGAATACTTTTGTGGTCTTCACTCTCATGATTCTTTGCTTTGATTTTACTTTCGATGCTGAACCACCACCTTTTGTATAACGGAGCACAAATTGCACTTTGGTTTTGGTTGAGCTTTGTTGTATAAGAAATTTCTCTAAGCTTCTGATTTTCTTTGATTACTAACGTCTTCAAACTGATTGCGTATGATTAAAATCTACTCAAATAACTACCACGTGAGGTAGTTCTTCAAAGGTATGCCGTAGTTTCGTAGTTACTGGTTAGTTCATTTATAAGCTGTTATGTGTTGGTTAATATACAAGCTGTGATTATTTGCAAAATCATTCGTTCCTTTTCAATTTGCAATAACTTTGTACAAAATATTTCGCTTTCCTTTAAAAGCGACTTTGATTAGGTTAAGGAAAAAGCTAAAGTTCGCGTAGACATCTATTATATGCAAAATGACGTTTCGATCCGTCTAAATGGGTCAATTGAACAAAAATATAAACGGACCAACAACGAACATGCGATGGTCAGCGAGCAAAAGCCGCACCTCATGCCTCATGATAATAGTGGAAAGATCAAGCGTGCTAATTTGGCCGTTATACCTGCCAAATCTGCAACTTCAGTGTTATCAGAATTACTAATATTTAAATGCAACAGCAATTACAGTTTTTTTTTAAATACCCGGGTTTAGTAGTTGAAAAAAACCTGGTTTCGGGCAGTAGAAAATAGCCAAAAATCCGGGCTTCGGGCTCTCGAAAACCGGGATTGGAAACACCACTTTCAGTAGCTGGTACAAAACCCAACCGATCTTTCGCGCGGAAGAAGAATGATATTGTGTACGAGAGATTAATGGCTTTGATAACATTAAATATTCATGCAATGCAAAACCAACGATAAACTGCAGCTTAATGATTCGTCAACACGCGTGGTGCGCAGTGACAAGGATGATCAAGATATGTCCCAAAAAATCGATTGACGTTTTGGATTAAAACTGATTTACATGCATTGAGCGTTCTTGAAACGAATTATTCCGATACGATCCTATGCATCACTGCTGAGTAAATGCATGTGACGGAGATACAGTTGTAAAATGCAGTCAGTGGCGTTTTCTAATTAGTTGGAATCAGTTTATACAATTATTTAATTGTGATTCTAACGGTTGATTTTGTACTTCGAATAGGAAAACTGTGGGAAAATTGTTTTGCAACAATGAACATTGTTGGTAAACAATCAAGCAACGAAGGTATCCTTGGAACCTTATTGCAGATTTACATGTCAGTAGATTTTTAAAAGTCAAGTCGTCGCAGGAATGAAGAAGGACGTTTTACCGGCCTTGCTCTATTTTGAACAATGCTTTGCAGTTGTTTTTTAATTACACGCTATCTTGTTTTTTCATCATTTACATCAATTTCAAATTTTTGCCTTCAAAAACTTTTGTTTGCTGTACGATTTTGCAAATTTTGCAGAATGTTATGCAAAACACACAGAGTAGCCTAATTTTTCAACTGCGAAGAAGTCGTGAAAGTTTCGTTCATGTTTTTTCCACGTCGAGTGTGGCTGAAAACGTAGCGACGCACGAGTCGAACAAAAGCAATCAACAAACATAATGCAAAAGTGGAACATCATTTCTTACAAAACTTATTCTCTCAACTTGTCCACTGACGTGCAGTCAAATCTAGAAGTGCCATATGGCTGATCGAAATCCTCCATCACCGTCATTCTGTGGGTTGTATTCTAAACCTCAAGCTGCGACTAAGTTCTGGGCCGCATGCGAACACGCATCGCATCAAAAACACATTTACGCTCCTTTCGTTGCTACAGTAGATAAACAGCGTGTCTCAGTTCCATAGGCGGTACACGCCCACGCTGAACATTCCTTACCACGCTGCAGTAGAAATCAACATGAGACAGTTCTAAGCACGTCTTGCTCCTGGCTACGAAGTTCAGCCAATCAAGACTTAGAAATGTGAGGTTCTGCCCGGCGTTTGCACACAACACAGCGCTGCAACGTACCGCGCGCAAAAGCTCTTATCTGACTTGCTACTTTTGAGGTTTTACAACTCGGGTGGTGCTGATCATCCCTGGTGAACTGCGCTCGTGCTATAAGCATTGCTTTCCAACTTGTTTCCACCTGTGCATCTGTCGTTGAAAGACGTTAGAAATGAGATTAACCTGATATACAGTGGTGTAGGGGGCAGTGGTGTAGGGGGCGGGGGTGCAGGGGGTGCAAGCGCATCCCAAAAGTTTTGTTTTGGTGAAAATCCGGGCAAAATCCTGAAAATCTGGGCAAAAAAGACACACAACTTCGTTTGACTTTAAAAATTGGCGCCCAACTTTTGCAAAAAAGCAAGTGAAGACCATTTTCTGGAGGTCACCCCAAAAAACGCTCGGCAAACGTTGCATGACTACTTTTTTGACAACTTTGGGAAAATTTGGGAAAAATCCTTTGCACCCCCAAATATTTGCTTTCTCCTATACCTATGCTAATATAGGCTTATCATTCTTAACGGTGCAAGTCGTTGACGCCTTTTTACACAATAACGTGGCGTCACGCGTAAAGCTTGTTGCTTTTTTAGATTTTCATCGTGGGAGTGTGTAGCAGGGGAAATAGAAACCGCTTCTTGTATTCTAAATTAGGGTATTCCCTTTATCACTGGGCCAGCTGATCTTCATTCTGGAACGGTACATTTTTATAACCAATGTAGGCATGGAGAAAGTGCTTAACCTCTTTGGTAACGGCAGTTATACAAAGCGTTATTCAATAAACAGAATCGTTTTACAATGGTTGGGTTTATCACTGAAGGGTGTAAATTTCCTCATCTTAGGCATGCGCTTTCATCTGTACGTACTCTTCACCATGTTCTGTGCTTGTTTTCCTAATTGTGCTTATTTGATTTCCAAGTGTTGTTTTTCAACACTTCTCAAAAACTGATAAACAGGGTTGGTTGACTAGATGACCGCCAGTGGTCCTTCAACAATTCTATATGACACAGCACCCCTCTTTGTTTACACTGATCAGCTGTTGCGCCATTGCATTTTCATTTGCTCTAATATTCACTAATTGTTGGTTTGCTTAGTGCAGTGGCTTTTTGTAGTGCTTCTGCTTGTTGGCTAGGTCGTATGAAACAACAAACCATTCCGGCATCAGCGTAAAATTATATAAAATGCTTGTTAAGAAAAGAGGAAATAGCTCAACGAAATATACCAATTCCAAGCCTCTTTTCCTTACGAATGCGTACTTAATGTACTTCCAAGGCCTGCGGGAAGACCTTTCGCCAAATGGTTAATTGCTTCATGGGCATAACCAAAGCTGTTTTTACAAGTAAAGGCCGCGAAAGATGCTTTTGAGGCAATATTCAGCCATAACTTAGCTATTGATCGCACTAGGGTCAATCATGACATCATAAGATGCGTTTTTGAGTTCTTTCTTTTAAAAAACAAGGCGCGGGCATTTGAAATGTATTTCACAGGTCCCAATAAACGGCACTGGGATTTCCTCATGACGTCACACTGCCCCCAAAATTTTAAGTCAAAAGATACTCAACTTTTTTAAACGAAAGCACGCAAAATCTACTCCTTATGACGTCATTAACTGTCTAGCGCGACCGATCGGCGAGTTGTGAACGAAATTGCCTGCTTAAATCAATTTAAGCGTCTTTCGCGATCCATGAAAGCTTAAGTTCTTTGCCAAGGAGTTGAGTATCAGCTGGTGGCCCTATTTCTAACTACTTCGAGGACACGTTTACAGGTATTCATGATTTTGCGTTTGAGTTTCAGAGCAGGGAATAAATTCAGATTTCAATAAATACTGGCTAATTTAGGGTAACACAACTGAGCCACTCCCCATCACTTGCAAACTATTGTCGTTTCGTATGGATCTTCAACTCAATTTGTCATTTTCATTTATTATTATTTGGAATCTGGACTTTTTTCTGGCTTTGATTATGTTCCAGTAAAACTTTTTCAAGTAAGTTGGCGAGCGCTGCCCGACAATGAATCTTTTCTGAAATATTGTAGTTCACGTTTCTATAAAACGGAACAAGTTATTTTATGAACCTGCAGTTATATCAAACAACGTTTAGAATAGCTATTGTGGTTCAACGCTATTTTACAATTTGACGTGATTTGACGACCTACTGTGTGCTACGTAAAATGAAAAACCATGTGCTTTTCGTTAACCTGGCAGGTCAGACTGTCGTTAAAGTTAAATTATAAACACAAGCTAACAACTCACTAGGGCACTGATGAAGCTCAATACTGTTTCTGGAATTTTTTTTCAACAAAAATGTTGGGTACAGTATGTTTGCAAAAATGCAGCTAGTTGTGTTGATTGCCAAAATGGATTGAGAGTTGCAGCGGAAGGCAAATCCACGTGGTCAGGTACAGTTTTATCTCTTTGGTGCAACACACCGTAGTATTCGAAACCTGTACAAGCGTTAAACACAACATGGAATCTACGAACTTCTACATCAATAGCGTAAAGATTTCTGGGCTTTTCACAAGTTTTACTTTTTTGCGGGTTCATCTGTCTTGAATGTTTGAAAAGTATCCAACCTGTTTCCGAAAGGAAGGGTAAGTGCACTTCTAAATGTACCATATGGTCTTCAACAACCGATAATCTCAACATATGGTCAAACGTAAACAGATAATGTTGTTCACCACCTGAAGATTTCAGTGAAAATTTATCACAAATATTTGCTTCAAGTTTCTGACTTTCTGCATCAAATCCGTTGCCATGATTTAAAGTAAAGCCGTGAAACAGAACTTTTCAGATGGAATCATAGTGAATATTTCGAAGTTAACAGTGCAGACCGCCCATTAGTGGCGCGTCCTCCTTGCCGAAACGCACGTGAATGCATCTGGTGCAGACTCGTACTTTTTTCATCAAACTTTTCCGGCCCTGATTCGTGGATGTGGCTATAAGTGTCTGGGTAGGCAAAGACATTGCAATACGACTCAGTCCTTTTTTAAGATGCATTGTTTTGATTTCGAATTGCTTGAATGCATGCATTTGAAAACGTTTCTTTTGAAAACGTTGATCATTAATCATGACGAAGTCTTATGAAATTGAACGTCTTTTGCTCCTTTTACGCTATTCCTATCGTGCTTCACCGTTTTGTCACCAGCTTTTCATTCGCCTGGAGATACGCTTGGCCTACAACGCTTGGCCTAATCTTACAGTGATTGTAGTTAGTAGGTCATTTTCGCAGCCATGTTTGGCAGTGCCTTTGCTGTACATCTGAAACTACGCGAATAATGTACTTCTACAACAAATGCTTTCTCATTACCTCAAGTTTGCCAAGGTTATTTTCTGGCAATGCGAGGAGCATTCGCCAAGTTGTGAGCCAAAACGTTCCGCTTAAAATGAAGCGTTGCCTCGCAGAAAAATTTCGTTTCATTTGCTGCCTTGTTACGGTCACGGTTAACTTATAATGAACTCATTACTAATTTACTCATGGTAGGCATGCTTTTGAAAACAAATGGTGAGCAACCGCTGCTACTGTATGTACAGCTTTTTGTAGGCAAGGCTTTGCTTGAGCTATTCGATAAACAGGAAGAATTTCAGAGGTCTATTTCAGTCATACTATCTACAAAAGCTCAAATTTTCCTGTGTTTTGAAGGAAGAATGTAAACTGGGGTATGATGCCAAATTCAGTGCATGTGTCTAAATGTGTCTAAGAGACTGATTTTGTTTTGAGAACATGAAGAGTTGCTGATATTACACTTGACATTATGTTAAAGAGTGAGCAATGGGTGGTGTTGCCATTATTAAGAACTTAGCTTCATGACTTAAATTCTGTTTCTCTGCAAGTTTTGCGCCCGGTAAAGGCAGCTCCTGGCCCAGTTCAGCGAAACCTCCATTCATCATATCTTAGCGATGTTTCACCTTTGGTAGAACGCCAACTTCCATCAAGGTAGAGTTACAAGGTTCAAGATTTATTGCGGTATAGAGCACCGTAAAATTTTAGATTCGAGCTTATTCACCTTCGATTATATTTTAATAACGGTTTCCTGGAATTTGCAAACTCTTTAAAATTTGAATAGATACAGTGAGCAAGAAGAATATTGTTTACTTGATAATATTTGTGATTTCATAATTTGAGTTTCATTATTGCACAATAGTATCTACATTGAGTTTTTGCAGGAAAAATTGTGCAGTAATACTTGTGTGTGCATTTGCAACTGGAGCGTCGTGTTCGTTATGATTCTGCTAATGACTCTGATTTTTGTTTAAAGTTCACTTTGCACTGTCAAGTGTCCAAGGCAGGGCCGTCGCCAACGGGGGCCAGTGGTGCCCGCCCCCCCATTTAAAATATGTGTCCCCGTTTCATGTTTGGCCCCCGGTTGCTGCAATATTATATTTTATTTTGAAAATATTTTATTTTGAAACTAAGCACGGACTGTGGAAGATACTTTTAGTTCACAAAGTAATGCGTTGCAGGGTCGCATTGAACTCTGCAAATAATAAGTCGATATGGTTATTATAGCTTATGGTTGACGGCAAACACAAAACGTCAGTCTAATAAGCACGAAAAAATCTAGATATAAGGTTAAGCTTTTTTGCTAACAACTTGGACCGACAGCACGAAATAAGACTGAGATTTCTCTAGAATCTTATCTTGATTGAAGAAATCTTGCACATTAGCTGAGAAGCACCTGTTTCGTTTGAACAACGAACTTGCCGGAATTCCAGCTTCATAACATGGTGTCAAAGGATTTGACAAATCAAGTCGAAAAACGTTTGCTTTTCCAAAATTTTGAAATCGTTCATGCAAACGTTAAGGTGCAGACAAATAGCCAGTGTTCAAGAAAAACTATTTATTTTGCAAGCTCTAAGGCAGCTGTGTTTTCTTTATATTTCTCTGTAATGCTTTACTGAGTCAAAAATTATATCATTATCTCAATGAGGGCCGCACATTGAATAACTCACTTCAATTTTAGCAAACTAAAATTAAGTTTTAAAAATTCCACTTTAGTTTTGAAAGCTGCTGAAGCGTTCGGAGCCTACGTGCAATCTGCAATGCTAAAGACTGTTTGGTACCTTTAAACAAACTTCGTAAGTGTGATATCATAAGTGAGTTTAGTGCCAATGAAACGAGGGTAGAAATCAAAGAACTAGAAATACGTTTTGGACCAAGGTGTCAGTGGACACGCGGAAATCTCCCAGTGCGCAGTACAGACGTGATAAAGTGGCACTGAGGACCACTGCATGAAAAGTGTCAAATTATCAAAATCAGAATAAAGAAAGATTGTCAGTTATTGCTCATTCTACAGTGAAAACCTAAACTGGGTCGCACAAAACCTTCGACTGGGCCGCATGGGGCCCACTGTCCAAGGCTTGGACGTAGCTCCTCTAACGGAAATTCCGAAATATTTATAATACTACTGGAAGTTCAACGCATGAGCATTACCATAATAAACAGTTTAGTATCTTGAATACTGGTTCTATCATCCGAGGACGAACAGTGATGGGTATGAAATATGAACAGAGGCTAGGAGGCATCATCAGCATGCGATTAGATGTGGCTGCTAGCACTGATTTCTCTAAATATTTCTTTATATGCATGAAAAAGCGTAGACCCTGAACAGATTTTGTTTCTGGTGAGCAGTTGGTGCTTAATATAGCTATATGGGTATGGAATGAACGTACACTCAAAATTGAACTGCATTCCGAAAGTATTATAAAGGTTTTCAACGTAACCTGTGCGAGAACAGAGATTCGCGGGAACATGTAATTTCTTTTGATATAATCTATTTTGATTGCTTCAAGCTCTTTTCTGGTCCTACATTTCTCCATTTTTGATATCATTAATGGTTCATAGTTTTACATTCCACAAGCACCGGACATCTTCAGCAGAGCACCATGCAGCTATGACCCTACACTCACTTTTACATAAGAATAATCGCCTTAAAATTATGAAAACAACTTTACTTATTGAAAAGCACCTACAGCATTCAAATCAATTTCAATTGACTTTCGTTGAGAATTAGTCAAATTACTCTCTGAACCACTAGAATTTGGGTGGGTGTCAGTTTCGAGCCGACGGTCCGAGGTTCGATTCTCGACACCAACTTACTTATCTTTTTCGCGAAGTTTGAACCAAATCTCGGTCACCGAGTTTGCGACCTCAGCTAAATCACTGCGGATCAAACATAAATGTTTAACTTTCAGCGGAAATGGAGAATAACTTTCAGGCGATTGTTTATTAAACACTGGATTCTAATTTAATTTTTCAGTTATTTGATAGCTTTGAAGAAACTATTTTGGTTAAATTTTAATATATACTGTAAGTGGAAACTACAGCTGAATAACAGCTTGTACAGTGGCCATGCTGGCCACTAAAAGGACACCATGTCTGTTATATTACTTCTCTCCACCTTCGAATAACGGAAATTATGACTTCTGTGCAGGATGTACAGTTTGCTAACCCCTGTGCTAAGATATTTATAATAAATTTCCGTTGTATTGCGCTCTCATCCCGTTGGTTTTCATTTAGTTCTTAAAAGGCTTTCAGCTACAAAATAAACCTCACTAAAAATTGCAAAATTTCTGTTGTGAGAAAATTGTGAAAATTTCTCCCCCGAAAAGAACGAATTAAGGAATTCATAGGGTGAGGAACTCGGTACATTTATACACATTTGTGTACTCCTACAAAGACAAGATTGGCTTTTTCTAACCTAAGTTATCTGTTTCCTAAAATCTTTGTTCACGCAGGCCGCTACGCAAATTGCTTCTCTTTTCATTTTGAACGGGCTGAATAGCTCAGTAACTTCCTTTTGATTATGACAAACAGAAAACAGTCGTTTACACTTGAGATTTATTATTGAGAATGAAAGTAAAGACTGAGTGCCCTGCAGCACATGCAGCGCAACAATGGCACGAATTGAAAACGCAGTGTACGAATGTAAAGATGCGCAAAATTGATCTATGACTTAAACTACAAAATACCGCGTGATATACGAACAAGAAGAGAATGCTTTTGCATTTTGTTTTGCTGTTTTGAACGGCTCATGATGGGTATCACATTTGCGAAACACCTGCTAGTTTCACTTACAGGCTCATGAACTGCGAGCTTGACAGCATGCAAGTTATTATAGGTCTTTTAGGAACGCTCAGTCGTTTCATTATGACATTGACAACATAACGCTCGATCGTCTATCGTTATGATTCAAATGAAGTCAACGAAGCGACAAACTTTGACAACAGCAGGCACAAAGACTTTTCACGGCGGTGCTATAGGTTTATTACGTCGTTCACTGAGAATTCAAGTTCTATTATGTATTCATTATGTCTTACGTGAGCTTGGATACAGTTGCCAAACTATTTTCGTAAAGAACCTTTTCCTTTCTTTTTCACAGCCCTGTTTGAGGAGAACAGTTTAACCGTAACAACGTAAGACTTAAAGCTTCGTTTGCTAAAGTTTGTTGCAGCCAGACATTTCTTTATGAGTTTGCATTGATATGGAACAGGATTAGTGTACTGTATGTAACGGTTGTTTGGCTAAGATTTTAACAAAACGTGCAACGTCAACTGCAGCTGCGTGTAAAATTTGTGCGATACGATTGACTTCTTAAATGAATAAAACATGTAAAAGTCGATATACAAAGACAAATCAAGTGTCACCAACGGAAAGCGCGCATATTGCAGCCAAATACAAAGTTTAAAAACGGCATTATAAAAGTCGTGGTGCTTCAACAAAAGCTGTTTACGTATCAGTGTGAAAATTCTCGTTTTAACCGCGTCCTAACCACGCCCTGGACTATATTCCCAGAAACGTAAATTCTAACAGTCAAATTTCCAACCATTTAGAAAATTGTCTGCCGTGATCTTGTTGAGGCTTGTGCAGACTTGGAAACGGGATGTGTGAGGTCAATGTAATTGATTAGGTTGTTTCACAACGTTTCTTAGCAGTTTGTGTTCATATAATAACGTAAATTCTCAGCTTGGCCACAACAAATCAGGAATGCAGGTTCCAGTTTTTCCGAGTTGTCAAGCGTTCTTTTTATTTGATGTCTAAAATAGTTTCAGAATGCTTGCAACCAAAATAATATTTCCCGTATTTTTTTGTTTAGGCCAGATGCACTGATTAGTGAAGAGGTCGTGAATGGCTGTTTGTGCAAGGTTCACACACTTGTAGCAAGTTAAGGTTTGCAGATTGCGTAACGAGTTCGATTGGTTATGGCCCTGCGATGTCGTTACTTCGCAATCGTATACTTTGCTGGTTGCGACTCTCTTTTATAACTTAAAGTAAAAACTCACCTTGAGTAGTTGACGTCTGTGAGCATGACAATATATCCATGAGCATGATGACCTTGGCCGAGATCGCAATAATTTTATAATTTCATTCAATAATTTCAGTCCAAGGCATTCGAAGAAAACACGACACACTTGTACATCTTGTGCGGTTAAGGACCGAATCAGAAGTAGATTCTTCGATAAGAAAGTGGCATCAAAATCCAACAATTAGTGCTGTCGTTTCAATTCATAGTGTGCATGGTTTTGCATTGGTCAAAGCTAACAATGATTTTCGTTGCATGGCTGCTCTTTGTCTACTTCGGCACGCCAGGATTACGCGGTTCGACAGCACGCTCAGGGCCGGATTTACACATGTGGAGGCCTCAGGGCAACCTTTGTGTAGAAAGCCTCACTACCTCAAAGAAATATTACTTAAGGTCAAGGAAATACTATTATCAAGAAACTTTACTGGCTTCCTAATACTGTTGTTATTAACTATTTTTATGTTATTCATACTAAATATGTTAAATTAACCGATCACAGCTCTTGACTGTCGAGGCCCCCAGTTTGTGGAGGCCCCTGGGCAGGTGCCCACTTTGCCTTTCCCTATATCTGGCCCTGAGCTAAATCCGGCGGCCCTTGCCCTCCCCTAAATCCGGTCCGTTATTGACGGAATGAATTAATAAGTGCGTGTTGAAGATTTGTAGATCCAGCTTGACGGAGCTGCTGCATAGACTTTTTACTTCAGCCACCGGATAATCGCCCAATAATCTGTTTATTTTCTAGCAGCACATGGACAAGCTAATATTGTCTTCGAATTAGCTTATGCAATATTTTTTTAGTTGTAAGTCATGCTCAGAAATGTTAGAACTACAAAGTAACTACAGTACAAATTGTGTGATCAACGAATAATAACACAGCATAAAATTTATGATAAAACCGTTTGCACTTGGTTTTGCATTGCAAAAGAAGATACCGTAGTGACACGGCCGTATCTTACGATCTACTTCAGCAGAGCACCTTATTACATGTGTGTGTTTGTGTATGCACGTGCGTTAAACACTTCTTGGCGCTAATAGTCTGAATCTTCAGACATTTCTGGCTGCACTCTATGTATAGTTTCTGTTGATTTCAAGTCACGGACAAACTGTTTCAAGGAAGTGGTCGTGACACACGAGGTGCTGGCAACACCAGTCAAGTTGCACGCAGCAAACTTTCTCAGCTCTGTAGCGTCACCTTGCGGTTTCTTGATAAATTTTTCTTTACCGCTGCTTAGAACGTCGTCGTCGCTTATTGAAACCAGGTCAGACGAGTCGACACTTGCGTCAGACATATCAGCAGACGAGGATCCGCTGTCTAGACCGCTGTCATTGGTTGATGTCCGTTTTCGTTGCTCTTCTTCCATAGCCGTCTTGTACTTGTTCCTTGGGGTGAAAAGACTTTAAGTAACTCGTATGTTGAGGAACGCGGTACATGTATGCATACTTTTTTACTCTTGCAAGAACAAAATTGTCATTTTCTCACCTAAAATCAACACATAAACAACTCAAAACGTTAAGCAATTTTTTGCCTTTCTTGCATCAATTTTTATAATAAAAAATAACGAAATTTCGGTAGTGAAAATGCTTCTATTTTCAGAAAGTTTGTTTTTTAATTTAACAGCAAAGAAACAAAACCAGGATAAAGTTTACAAAGACAGAGATACCTCTTTAGTTACTTTCGTGGTGGACGTCGGTATAAGGTTGGCATCTTTATAATCATAGCTTTGATTGTCGCAAAAACTTTTAAGACATTTTCCAAAAGTATAGAATTACAAATCCAAAAATATTTTGACATGTTTTGCACATGTGCGGGAGTGGCGTAGGGGGGCTGACGCAGCTAAATATTTATATAAGCATCACTACAGTGCTTGTCAGCAATCTGTTGAATCTGTTGTTCAAACACATGTTGTCCAAACACATTCAAAAGATCACGTGTAACACGTACCAGATTAAATGAACTACATGAGTGCTACTGTGTTGCTGTAGTGTTCGAGAAAACCATAATTGACGGTGGGGAAAAGGACAACTTTCATTGAAAAAACTGAGTTACTTCAAAAAACAGTAATTTTAAAGCCTCAATGTAGTTCCCTGACGCTCAGTGCAAACAGCAGAAGGGTGGCTTTAAATGATTCAACTTGCCGGGTAAGATGGGATTCTGACGCAGCTGGTTCTTATTGAGTCATTCCACTGTAACTTTCAAATGGCAAACGATTTAAAATGTACCTTGGGCTTCTGATTCCTGATCAAAGAATTTTGCTAAGCGTTTTCGAATAGTATTACTCTTTTGCAAGTTTAGTAACAGCTGCGGATGAAGTACATTTGATATATGCTAATTCCACTACGGTTTTGTACTTACTGGTGAGCGATTGTATAAACGCCTATGAAGGAGAGAATGCATCCAAAAAGAAATATGAATACACGGTCGAATTGCACCCCCTTGAATTCTTCATAGAACATAGCACCAGCAAGAATAGCGCTGACAGTAAAAAAGATGAAGTTGACAGGTACTACGTCGGACACATCGTATAACTGCATCGCCTGAAATTAGAACATTCTGAATTCAAACCGACCAGGTAAAAGACGTTTTAACGTTTTCACAGCCAAGTTTTTGCGCAACTGATTGATTAAAAATTAAGAAAAGTAAGTTCCACAAGCTGATATAATGTCCGTGGAAGGAACTTTCTATAAGCACATGGCAGTGAATAGTTCATTTCAGATCTTGGCAAATGTATTGATTAAGTAGAGAACGGACACGTTCAGCGATTGCATTTACATAAAACAAGTTGAGTATCATTCTCACCTTTTAAGTAAATTGTACAGAATTGGCTAACTTGTACTTGAACAACATCAACAACTACTCTAGAAATGAAAATTATGTCATTTTTTTTATCTGCCAGCGCTAAAGATATCTCTCGACCAATTTTCTCTTAAATTGGAATATTACGCATGTTTAAAATGTGTTGTCTGACTTGCACATGTCACGACGGTCATTCCTCTTGTATACAACTTATTGAATGTTTCTCTTGGTGTAGAAACAAAGTAATTAGAAACGTAGTATTTATACCTTAAGCCAGGGGTCTCAAACTCAAATTGCTCTGAGGGCCAAATGAGAAGTAACCGGTGGGCCATATTATGACTACCCGTAGTACCCAAGGGCTACTTCATGACGCTTACGCAACAATAGGCCTATTTACATGGTCGTGCTAGCAAGTGCGCTCGAAGGGAGTTTTGACGTCAAAAGAGCTCAGTGCAATTGAACCAAAACGAGAACGTTGCAGCTGTGCGTTTACATGCGCTGCAGAACGACTGGGTTGGATGTTCTGTGATGCTGACTTGAGGCTAGCGGCGATAGCTTCACGAGTAAACTAATTCTTTTGGTCGTTGTTGAGCTGTAGGTTTTCCAGTTACAAATGACAAACGGAGATTCAGTCTTCTGCGACAACACTTAAGAGCCACAGTATTCATTACTTTTCACAAAACCCAGCTTGCTAGGTTGATGAAAGGCAAAAACATTGATTATGCCAGGATTACAAATCATTTCTTTGCGCAGGTTTCTGCAACGTTTCAGCATGCGTCAGACAACACAAAGGGATTATTACACAATCCTACAGATACCTACTACAGTATAGCACCCAACTTTCTGCAGTTGAAATACGATTAGGTTGCATTCCAGCAAACGTGGTGTCCTACAGTACTTTTTGGAAGCAAAGCACCATCAGCAATTAGCCTATATAGGCTACCAGGCCGTTAATTTTGTATGTAAATTGCAACAGCATTTTTCTGTGGACAATACTGACATCCAAAAAGTGCAGTGAAACAGCAGTCTAGCGTACTACAA
>Ga0210059_1002263_pt1 | contig 29985 bp, 18 predicted proteins | sample Ectturendosymbi2_FD_188042 | JGI IMG/M metagenome (GOLD analysis project Ga0210059, IMG submission 188042) | Ecteinascidia turbinata endosymbiont from Florida, USA - Sample 2 (SPAdes) (version 2) | ecosystem: Host-associated > Tunicates > Ascidians > Unclassified | place: Key West, Florida...
GTGCACATGCTCACCGGTAGAATGCATACATTTTTCAATTTTACTTGTTTACTGATATCGTTTGCAAGGTATCTGCTTTAAAATCGATTATTTATCAGCCTTCTCTAATAATTTTTATTGTTTTTTTTAGATGAGTACTTTTTTCTGTAAAATTAAAAGACTAACTTCTGCTTGATCGCATTTTGCAAAAGTGAGAGATAAACGTGCATTTACATCGATTTGAAACAAGTTTCCGTATTCCTGGAAAGTGCAAGTAGCGTTTACGAATTCATCTGAAAAGATTTATCACTTTAAGTAACGAATACAGCTGAAGATCGGAGTCGGATAATCGAAATTGCTAGGAGTTGGATGACGGGACTTCCAACTCCACAGCCCTGATAGCAAGAGTCAAATGAAAATCTCTGTGTATCAAATGCAACAATTGGTTCTACAATATCATCTGCAGCACATATGGGGGTCTGACATACTTCATCAAAGGGTTCCTTTCCACAACAGTTGTGGAATGTATGGCCATAAAAGAAACATTTTTCAGTCACTGCAACGGAGTGGTTCATTTTGTAGGTATCGATGGTTTTGCTGCAGACAACTGAGATGCAAATTGACAAGACTCAACAGTCTGAGCTGGAATCTGTAAAGTCCAAGCTTCACTGATCATGTAGGTCAATCCAGTTGTTTTGTTCTGTAGACATGGGTGTGCAACCCGTGGTCCAGGAGCTGAAGTTTTGTGGCCAGCAGTAAGGTCTAGGTTTTAAAGAGTATTGCCAATCTCTGTTGGTGGCCAGCGAGTTGTCTATCCCACAGAGGTTGACACATGCAGCTGTGGCCCGTGGACAAATCTGGTTATGTAATTTGGCCCAGCAGTGTTGCACACCCCTGCTCTAGAAGATGCTGCTGCATCCAACTGAATCTCAAACATCTTATAAAGACATCTTTATCACAACCATTTTGCTGTTCTGTGGCTGTCAGCTCCTTGAAGTTGCAGTCTATGCCTGAGGTACCTATGAACAGATTCTGACTGATGTGGGTTTTCTGGATGCAAGTACATGTCATAAAAAGGCTTCTTTTTTTGGTTTGACAAACAGCTTTGCCAAAACTTTGATTGCTCTATGCTAACTAGATGTGCCTTCAATATAGTGGTAAGACTTAGCGTCACAAGGTTTGTAAGGTCTTTGTATTTGCAAGTTCTTCATTTGGCATGATGCTACAAAATTTTTAACACTTTGGCGTCCGACTGCTTTCGGGGATTTTCGGAAAAAAGAACGTCTAAACGTATGTGGCTTTGCGCAGGAATTTCTCCAGTCCGGTATGCTCTACAGACCTGGTAAAAGTCTCAAAAGATGTAGCAAGTCTTCTAGTATGTACTCGAAAAAAATTTTTTACTTGGGGGTTTCAGGTTTTTTTATGAGTGACGTCATAAGTGGAAGACTTTCAGGTCACCTGGGCCCACTTTGCCTGGCCCTGGGCGCCAACCGTTAGGTGGTAGTATTTCGCTGAAGTTTTTACTGGAAACTAGGCTACAATCTGAGTCTTTCGATACTTTGGATGACCTGTTGGGGTTTCGGGTTCAAAAGGTATGATGTAAGTTAGTAAAAATATTTGACTAATTTACTAATTAATTAATTTGTTTATTTTAGATCATAACGTTTGAACCAGAAACGCTAGAAAGTCGATCAAAGGCTCAAAAGACTTGGACTTGAGCCTACTTTCCAATGAAAACTTCAGCGAAACACTTTGGCCTAGCGGTTGGGCCCTAGGCCAGGCAACACGAGCCAAAATGACCTTAGAACTACTTCATTTATGACGTCAGTCACAAAAAATCTGCATCCCCAACCAAAAAAATTTTTTCCGAGTGCAATCTACTAGACTGTCCAATCCGTTTGAGCTCTTGAACAGCTCTCTAGCGCAATCAGCGGAGGAGCAAGGGCGTTGGTAAGGCAACCAAAAACTGCTGTTTTTTAGGCTGAAATCGAAGTACGAATATATCAAACGTCGGCTCTCAAAGTGTTAGAAGTTATTTTCCAGTGCAACCAGCTGATGACGCATCTTGTGCATAGTCCATCTAAAGCAGGTGTCACCAAACTACTGCCCGCAGGCCAATTCCAGCCTGTGAAGGCATTACATCAATGATGAAAAAATGATATTAAAAAATTGTTGATTTGGTAGAATGCAACATATCTCGAAACAATCACATTATGTAAGATGTCAGCTGTCAGGCCCTCGACTGTTGTGTAATAGCTTATGTGGCCCTCAGAAAAAAGTTACGAGACCCTGATCTAAAGAACTAACGACTCTAACAATATAACAAATACAGCGGAAAACAAATTAAATGAAAACAGAACACACGATAAAAGACACAATCAGCATAGAACTACCTTAAAGGAAATGAATCCATGTCACTTGTCAAAAAGCAAACGAGCAAATTAAACAACATAAAAGTAATACATTACTTCAGGTCACACTTTCATTACACCTTGCTCAACAATACACATTGGTGTAGTTGGCTTAAATCTACTAATCTGCAGCAGGATCGCCGAAGCACCACAAGAACATGAATAGTAACTAAACCACCCTATGCCCTGGCACTTGTAATCTTTTGTCACTTGTATACTCTACAGGGCTATGCAATTTAGCAGCCTGTGGGCCACACGTGGCTCATCACAGAATTATCAGTGGCCTGCGGAAGCGTTCAGGAAAAATAATCAAATCTGAACCTTCAACTTACCGCAGTAAATGTTGAGGCTGACTTGAACCAAGATTTAAAGTACACCCACCCACTAAACGCAGCAGCCTGTTCAAATTGGCCCCCAAGCCACATTTAATTGCCCAACCCTGCTTTATCAGGTGTAATGAAGATACAACCCAATTTAAACATGAATGCACCATGGTTTAAAGCAACTGTTTACATATTCACATTAGCAGCAAATGTTTACCAATGTCAAGCATCCATAAATCACCAAGACGACAGCCGTTCATTCCACCATAAACAACTAGCTTGTCATGGCTAAACGAATCCTGCCAGGCAATCGCAGTATGAGATTCTCTAGGTCGGGGAGGGGTTCCATATGTTGAAGGAATGGTCCATCCAATCACACCACTGGTTTGCCGCAATTCCAAGGTGTATAAATCATTGAGATATCTGTTAAATATTAGTTTGCAAAGCACATTGTGCATTTTGCACCAAACAACTACAAAGTGTTGAAACAGCACCTCAATCAAAAAGACGGCATGTTCAAAGTTAGCAATTTTAACACATTTTTCACAGGTGCAGCAGCTAACATACCGTCAGATAATACCTGATGATTTTAACTTGGGGAAAATAGCAAATACCATGTCAAGACATGCCCGGCAAGATGTTGGAAAACACAGTTAGTTTTATGTTATGACAGCTCATAGCAACATTTTCTAATTTTTCACAAGAAAAGCACACACTTAAGATGCACAGAGGTCAGCTTTTGTTGAGGCCACTACGCTGTACAGCAGGCCTGCACAATATACAGCCCACAGGCCGCCCGCAACAGCTTTCGCAATTGCAGAAAATGATGCAACAGCCCGACTTGTGGCTACAATAAAAAATTTTATTTTAGTTTTATTTTTTTGTGAGTAACATCACAAGTGGAACAGTTTTAGGCCTTTTTGGCCCACTTTATCTGGCCCTAGTCCCAAACTGCTAGATAGTAGTATTTCGCTCTTAGTTTTTATTGGTAACTACGCTAAAATCTGAGTCTTAATACTTTGGACAACTTGCTGGGGCTTCAGGTTCTGAAGTTATGATAGGAAAACAACAAAAAATTCGTAATAAATCCACTACTTACATAATTGATGATTTTGTTTGTTTTAGGCCATAACTTCCAAATCAGAAGCACTAGAAAGTTGATCAAGGGCTCATAAGACTCAAATTCTAACCTAGTTTCCAATGAAAGCTAAAGCAAAATACTTCCGTCTAGCTGTTGGGCCCTAGGACAGGTAACATGAGTCAAAACCTACCTCATTATGATGTCACTCACAAAAAAACAGAAACCCAAAACCAAAAAATTTTCTTTTCCATTGGAGTCTCAAAGCTTGCCAAGTCTTTTCAGGGTTTGAACAGCTCTCTAGTGCAATCTGCTGAGGAGCTATGCGGTTGGTAAGAACCAAAATATGCTTGATTTTATGCTGATTTCCAGGTATGATATATTCGTATGCTAGCACCAGGGTGTTAATTTTTTTCGGTCATTTCAAAATCATTTTGGTCTATGACCAATAAAAAAAACAGTTTCAAACTAAAACAAAATGAAATAGATCTTGTAACCTGTGGTAAATTTATGTTGGTCAGTTTGGCCTTTCGAGGTTTCTGAGTTGTGCAGGTCTGCTGTACAGATTATATTGTTTATGTTCAGTTGTCAGGACTTCAGTTTAAAAAGAAGCACTTACGCAAAATACCAATCAACATCCCTGCCTCAAGAATGTTATTGCTGACAAACAAATTAGCACCTGTAGTCAGCACATTGTTTATGACAGAACCACTGGCAAGCAAGCAAATGTGTCTAAACTGGCACATTGCTCATTCAGTTGCGCTAAATTCCACACGTGGTTAAAATATTTAAATGCAAGAAAGGTAATGTAGGTTTGATATTTTTTTGCCACTGAAGAGGGGCATAAAAACCCATGTCATTTAACACTTTGAGAGCCGGCCTACAATATATTCGTACTTCGATTTCGGCCTAAAAAACAGCAGTTTTCGGTTGCCTTACCAACGCCCTAGCTCCTCTGGCGATTGCGCTAGAGAGCTGTTCAAGGGCTCAAACGGATTGGACAGTCTAGTAGATTGCACTCGAAAAAAAATTTTTTTGGTTGGGGGATGCGGATTTTTTGTGACTGACGTCATAAGTGAAGAAGTTTTAGGGTCATTTTGGCTCGTGTTGCCTGGCCTAGGGCCCAACCGCTAGGCCAAAGTGTTTCGCTAAAGTTTTCATTGGAAACTAGGCACGAGTCTGAGCCTTTTCAGCCTTTGACCAACTGTCTAGCGTTTCTGGTTCAAAAGTTAAGATCTAAAATAAACAAATTAATTAATTAGCTAATTAGTCAAATATTTTTACTAACTTACATCATAACTTTTGAACCCAAAACCCCAGCAGGTCATCCAAAGTATCGAAAGACTCGGATTGTAGCCTAGTTTCCAGTAAAAACTTCAGCGAAATACTACCACCTAACAGTTGGCGCCCAGGGCCAGGCAAATTGGGCCAAGGTGACCTGAAAGTCCGCCACTTATGACGTCACTAATAAAAACCCGCACTCCCCAAGCAAAAATTTTTTTTTTAGAGTGCAGACTAGAAGACTTGCCGCATCTTTTGAGACTTTTACCGGGTCTGTAGAGCATACCAGACCAGAGAAATTCCCACACAAAGCCACGTGCGTTTAGGCATTTTTTTTCCGAAAATCCCCGAAACCACCCGGGTGCCAAAGTGTTAAAGTAAAACTAAGCCAGCCCTAGCTTTTTTAAGTTTTTGTTACGTAAAAAAGGTGCAGACACAAAGGTGATTGGTTATCATTTTGGTAAGGAAAACACCTTTCTTCCATAATTTTGCTTCCAGCTATCCATTCATACAACTGATGGCCAAAGATGAATTTACAATTTACAAAGCATTTTCACAAAAACCAGGTTGAGCACAATAGTTAATATCATTGCCCATGAACATTTCATGACATAACTCTTTTTTAAAAATAATATTCTGACATGACATGGAACATGTTCAGTTATTTACTACATGCACATAGTTGTGTCACACTTAGTGTGAGAACAGTTGTAAATAGAGATCGACCGATATGGATTTTATGGGGTTGATGCTAATACCGATATATCAGCTATTCATGGACCGATAGCCGATACCAATATTGTCAATTTTTTAATCTTGTTGTCTGCTTCATTATCAAAAATATTATATATTCTATGCCTTACCTTTTTTTCAAAAACTTCAAATTTCAGGATTTATGAGTTAAAAATTTTCAAATTGTAGCAATTTCAATATTTTGCTATGATTTTTAATTAATCTGATTAATGATGATGCTTGCATTTCGGCTGCAACAGCCGACGCGTGCCTCATGGTTCATCTTGTCTGTTGTTTATGGAAACACACCTACTAGTGTTGTTGCAGGATAATTTTATTGACTTGTGTCGCTGTGCTTCCTTGCACAAGTTGTCTGGACATTTGAGGAATACAACAGCGTTTTGTCAACACCTACTGAGGCTGATAAAATCGGCCGTTTTGGCCAATACCGATATATTAGCAAAACCCAAATATCGACCGAGGCCGATATATCAGTCTATCTCTGTGTAAATGCAAAAAAATGTAGTTTATATCTATCCTTTTTGCCGCATTAAGTTTTCGATTCTCATGTGTAAAAAAGTTTTTAAAAATATTTTATTTTACACAATAACTACAGAATCAAGAACTGTGACACAGGTAATAATTAATGTAAACTTACATTATGGGCACTTTCAAAACAGCTACAATGCTAACATTTTCAGAAAGATAGCTGGTTATCTTTATACTGCAACATTATTCACATACAATATATATAATATATCACTTGTTGATAACAGATTCAACTTGATGTGCTAGCAACCTCACAAGGGTACCAAAAAATTTCTTCAGATGTGTTGTAAATACTGTGCATATGAATTCTGTACAGCTACAAGAAAATCTTTGTTATGTTCCTTGGGTTTGAAACACACTTTACTTTTTTTCAATTAACTTTTAGTGGATATCAATACTCAATAGATATGACCATAGTATGGTTACTACCACATGAATTATCATACCTTCAAATTGAACGAGGCTTGTAATCTAATGGAGTGTTCATCAAAAGGAAAGTTAAGAAACATACTTTTGCAAATCCAACACTTGGGAAACAAATAGATGTTGCAGTGCATCATATATCATAAAAAAACTATCACCTTGGAATGTTTGTCTTTGGGTCATCACTCTCATTAGCCAAACCTCCAAATAAGAAAACTTTTTGTCCAATAACTGTAAAACTGTGACCCAATCTTGGATAAGGAGCAGGTCCATTATTAGGTGGCTTGGGACTTAACTTCTTCCACTCCCATCGACTAGCCTGAGTGAAGAAGAACCACATTTTAACACCTTGACTGGGTGGATTTACCTGTAAATCTTGTATTTTCACGCCACTTTGCAACTCTGTAACTCGCCAGTCAATTGCGCTAGAGAACTGTTCAAACCCTCAAAAGACTTGGCAAGTTTTCTAGTTTGCAATAAAAAAATTTTTGCTTTGGGTTTCGGTATGTTTGTGGGTGACATCATAAGTAGGGTAGGTTTAGGCCTTTTTGGTCGAAGTTATTGGGCTATGGGCCCCAACTGTAAGAGTGAAGTATTTCGCTAAGTTTTTAGTGGATACTAGGCTAAAATCAAGGTCTTTTAAGCCTTTGATTAGCTTTCTAATGTTTCTGGTTTGAAAGTTACAGCCAAAAAATGAAATTTGGGTAAAAATTGCCGCAAAAGATTTTTTAGGCAAATTTTGGTTATTTTACCTTAACTTTTGAACCAGAAACTCTAGTAAGCTAATCAAAGGCTCAAAAACTTGGATTTTAACCTAGTTTCCACGTAAAAGTTGAGTGAAATACTTCCCTCCAGCACCTGGGGCCCTGGGCCCAATACCCTCAGCCAAAAAGGCTTAAACTTATCCTACTATGACATCAGCCACAAAAAACCTGAAATTCAAAACTTAAAATTTTGCATTGCAAACTAGAAGACTTGCTGAGTCTTTTGTAGGTTTGAATAGCTCTATAGCACAATCGACTGACAAGTTATAGCGTTGCGAAGTGGCATGAAAATAGCGGCTCAATAAGTGATTTCATAGTACAAGTATCTTGTACACTAGTAGCAAATGTTAAGAAATTATTGTGGTAAGCCTCACGCTTGTAAAATGCTTAGTTTACCAGGGTGAGTCGGTTGCTTGAAATTGCTAATGGACATACCATAAAATGATTATTTAAAGAACTAGTAGAGTAGAGATGCAAGTGAGTTTCTCACATTATTTACGCCAGATAACTAACAATGAAAAATTATTGAATTTGATACATATACCCCAAATTCAAAAATAGCACATGAAAAACCATGGCAAACATGAACGAAATAATCGCATGACATTAATTGAATGACATATATTACAAAAATGTAAATTTTGTATATGCAAAATTGTGCATGATGATGTTGCTGCTGTTCTAACCATCTTTCTTCTGTAACGAAATATGCCAAATCATAACCACATGATGTTAAAAACTAACATGACTAACCTGCAATTCATAAAGGTCATCTGAATATCGTCCATACTCAATCATTCCACCAAACACCAACAATCGTGTTCCATCGCAAACAAATCCATATGCTGCACATCCTGGTGGTATATCTCCACGAACAGCAGGAATGAACCACTGATTAGTTACTGTAAACATATTTATTTTGATATTTTATTTGTTTGGTTCGGATGATCCATTTCAAATAGGTTATTCAAAGAACAAGGATGCAAAAATGCACTGAATTATGAAATTTTCATCATTTATATTGAAAATCAAGCCTCTTGTCACAAAACGAACACATCGAAGGTAACATGTTTGGCACATGATAATTATGCAATCTATAACCACGGCAAAGTAGGAATGGTTAATTCATAATTGGAAAAAGCCTAATGTGAAGGAAGACCACTGTCAATGAATGTGAAATATACAACAGCAGTACAGCCTACCTGTGTTATACACATGAAGTTCATCCACAATCCCTTCATTTCCACCACCAAAAACAACCATTAACTCCTTTATTGCAACTGCTCTGTGTCCATGGCGTGGTCTAGGGATCGGTCCAGCACAATTTTGAACACGATTCCATTTCACTATGGGCGCAGCCATCTTGGAAATAAACACACTTGGTCTGATCACATGTAACCAATCACAACGCGTGCAGATGCGGACCCCGGATGTTCATTTTATTTCACAACAGGGATGAGCGGACTGTCGTACTTTACGATACAGATCCAATCCTGATTTCAAAAACTCAATCCAAGTCCTACCATCATATAAAACTTTTATGAAATGTGAAGTTCAAGTCAGAATAAAGTCAAAAAAATTTTCAAAATACAACTTTTTAGCAAAAAAATGCCCCAATTCTTTTCCTTTAAACTCAATGCAAATCCGGTCCAGATCCTAAATTTTTTGAAGCGATTTACAATCCGAATTTCTGACCTCTGCGAAATTTCTGACTTATGATGGTTTGTCAGGTATTTTGCTTCTCAGAGCAGCGGAATAAAGTTTGGTATTTACTTTTTTGATGTGTGTTGTGTAAATTAAAACTTTTTGGTTAGATTTCAGATACCTGAGCTGAGATAGGCTGAGCGGAACATGGGTTGCGATATGAAACCTGCCGGAGTGACTAGTTTTATAGTTTTACCATTTTCATGCAGTTATCGCGTGATTCGAGTCAATGAAACTTTCACTAGATAGTACAGTAGAATTTGCCTAATTCGTCACCTCAAGGGGATTAGAAAATAGTGACGAATTAGGCGAAGTGACGAATTATGCAAACAGGTGAAAACCCTGTCATAGAAGCTCGTATAACTTACCATAGTAACTCGTATACACATTGTGCTCTTATTTGCAGTAAAATACAAGTTTATGACGTTATGGTTGAATGCAACAATTAATTCTTCTACTCTATCTGGACTCCTCCATTCAATCTAGCACCTTTTAAATCTTCAACAAGCTGCAAAGACTTCACGTTCTCCGTTCTCTCAATGGGGAGTCGGGTCGCGTTTCGCACCTCGTGTATAAATTTGATAAACAAATTGCGAGGTGCAACAATTCTCAGATAAATATCCCTAATTTGTTTGAATTCCCACACGTTCTAGCTGCTTTGACATCAAATGCGAAGCTACAAATGACGTAGTAGCCCAGTTGTGCTCAAACTTTTTGGCTCGTGGGCCACATTTGTCTTCGCGGACCACAAGAATTAATAATCTCAATAAAAATTCTCTAAATAATTCTCTTAAATGATTAAAGTGTTAAGTTTTCTTTCCAATGGAAATTGCTTCGCGGGCCAAGGTTTGAGTACCACTGTATTAGCCGAACAAAACGCTACTAAGGGATAGAAAGAGGTGACGAATTAAGAAAATTGGCGAATTAGACGATGGTGAATTGGACGAACAGAAATTTACACAAAAGATAGGAAGTCTGCCGGGACCGACGAAAAAGTGACGAATTAAGCGAATTGACGAATTAAACGATGACGAGTTAGACGAGTTCTATTGTATCTTGATGATTTTTGCTTGAATTGACATGATGCATGTTTGGCAAAAATATTGTTGATTTGACTCGAATGACGATTTTTTCATCTACACTTGAATCTATCCAGGTCTGAAAATTTTACCAAACAGCTTAAAGGAGAAATGAACAAACTGAGGTCTTTAGTCAAGCTAAGCTGTGGGCGGTAAATTCAAAACTAGAAGGAACACAATGAACTTGTAGAAACAAATGGTTCTTAAATACTGTTCTAAGAGCAGCATGCAGCTGCCAAGCATCTTTTGTGCGACTTTTAGCAATCTTTCCGTAACAGATTCCATTTGAATATGAGCTGATGATGCCTACTTTTTAGGCGAAATATACTCTGAAAGAGCTTAGAGTCTGATTCTTTGCTGGGAAAGGATTCCTTTTGATAGGCAGCGTCTTTCAGCAACACTTCTAATATTTTGTGTAACAGACTTCTTTGGTGCAATAAAACAAAATGTGCCAGTTGACTTGTGATAAAATTTTTTTGCGGCTCTCTAACAAAATTGTAGGTCTGGATTTGGCTCCCTTCAGCGAAATGTTTGAGAACCGCTGTTGTAGAAGTAAGAAAAACGTTAACTACCACATCTTACTTTCTAGTCAGAATGATCAAACCGAGTCTGTGATAGTGTAGCGATCTAAAAAGAACTGAACTATAATGAGTAGTTATATAATAAAATATCCATAGCTTTTGTAGCTGTGTAGTCATGCCGTTAGCAGAGAGTATGATTAAGATATGATACCACTGCAGATTTAAGCGTGTAATGCACGGTACGCCATTGTTAAGTAGAAATTTTTATTAGAAACCATTAGGCTTACTGGCAAGATTTACTAGATTAATAGCAAAGATCATGAGGAAACATTACGTTTACAAGCAATAGCTAACATGAAAGTTATAAATAATTTGTAATTGGTAGCGAACTAGCATTGCTTTGGATAGCAATACATTATCAGGAGGGTATTTGCTCGTGGTAGGAGCACTGCTTGTAAAAAGCTACCAGATTAAATTACTCAAAAAAGTTTGGTATATTCTCTAATTCTCATAGTTTTATGTACTTGGTTTAATTCATTTTCCATTCAATTTAAGGCACACCAAGATAATCAAAATATGAATGTGTGAAAACGACCAGAATCCGGAGCCATGAAAAAGGAGAGCTTTGGAGCCGGAGCCGCACTCATGAAAAACAAGAGCTCCGGATGTTAGAGCCACACTCATGAAAAGAAGAGCTCCTGAGCCGGAGCTGTGTCATTTTTACGACGGCTCCGCAGCACTGAAATAATTAATTCACACTGTACTTGGGTACATAGAGGATTCAGAGAAAGAATTCAACGGATAAATTAATTCAGCAACAAGTTGAGTTGATTTTATTTGGCGATAATTAATATTCAGCTAGAAAAAACACAAATCGGTGCAAGGACGCCAGGGCATTGAAGGAACCGGAAAGTTGTCGAGTCGATACCCCTCAGCAACTTCAAACGATTTTGATAGTAAATTAAAATTTGCAGGAAACTAACAAGTCATAATAGTAGGCTATTGAAGTAAACTCAGTGATCGATTAGTGGTTGAGCATTTTCGCCCCCTTTGTGTTTTTTCGCCCCCCTATCGCCCCCAAGGGGGCGATTCCGCCCACTTTGAGAAACACTGGTGTAGACTGTAGCCTGAAGGACTTAGTTTGCTAATCTTTCCGGGGCATTGTGGACACATGGGCCTAACTAACATCGATGGGATCTCTCGATTCGGAGAAGTGGCTTTACATCCCGAGCTTTAAGGATTTCAGACCTGTGGTCTTTTCACGAAGTGTCACACCGAGAACTCTTCGCAATTATCCGAACTTTGCCGTTTGTTCTTCTGACAGTATTCTTTCAGTCGCCACCTAAGATTCATGACCACAGGTGAGGATCGGAACAAAGACCGATTTAAAAACTGAAAACTTTGCGTTCTTTCAAAACTCCGGTTTCGTCGCCACGGAGCAATAAAGCTCACGCAGAACTGTGTTTGCTTTACTAGCAGTGTCTCAATTCCTTTGTTCTGACTTTCATCACTCGTAAATACCACCCCAATGTACTTGAACCCATCCACCTGCTGCAGTGTATTTCCGCTCCCTAGCAGAAAACACTGCCTTGGGCGCCTTAAAGAGACATACAGCAATACCTCAATCTTTTTAGGGCTGATTGTCGTTCCTGTTTGGTCGCACGCAGCAGAAAATCGATCAAATGCGTGCTGAAGGCCCTGTTGAGAAGATCCACACATGCAGTACCACTTCGTCCGCAAAAAGCAAACGTTTCATCCTGGAGTTCTCAACAGTGAAACCCTCGCCGACGCTTCTGTGACTGTGACTGTCTGTGCAATTTATATAGACCAGTGCTATTCAATTTTTTTGGGAGAGGACCACATAAGCTATTGCACAACAGTTCGAGAGCCAGATATCTTGTGTGATGTGATTTTTTCTGGATATGTTACATTCTATCAAATCAGCACATTTTTCGCAAATATTTTTTTCATTATTGGCAAAATATGTTTTGCCGCCGGGTGAAATAGCTTCGCAAGTCGAATTTGTCCTACGGGCAATAGTGCGGGGAACCTGATATAGACTATGAAGAGATGTGGTCTGTGGTGACAACACACACCATTGTCGGAGTACAACACCAACGCTGAACGGTTGTGATTTAACTCCGTCGACAGAGAAACAATCTTCTGAACAGGAATATAGTTACTTGACGGGCAGCAAGAGGCACCCATCAACACCGTACTCCCACAACGCCCCCAAAAACTTTTCATAAGGAACCCAGCCATATACTTTCCCCAGGGCGGCAAAACATGTGTAGACGTTTTTGGCATGCTCCCAGGATTTGTTGAAAATTTGCTGGAGAGTGGAAATTTGTTCTGTAGTGCTACGGCCACGACGAAAACCGCACTGGGTATCATCCTTTGGTTCAATGATTTTCGGGGAATCTTGGCATACACTCTTCCTGGGAAGCTTAGCAAAGAGATGCTGCGGTATTTGGCTTATTCACTCCTGTCTCCATTTTTTGTATGGGATGATCAATTTGCTAATCTTTCGGCATCCTTCCAAAACGCCATTCCACTTGACACGCACGAGTCAGCCAAACCATCCAACGTTCCAAGTTTGCTTAATTCACTATCAAACTTTTCGCAATTGGTTTCAAGCTCGGATTTAGCAGCGGCATCAGAGAGCTTACTGATGCAAAGTTCTACGGAAGCTTTTACCTGTGCAAAGTCAAAATATACAGCCTGAATAACTTTGTTCAGTTTTGTCAGGTGAATTGCCAGTGTTAGCAAAAAGAAAGCACCAAACTGAAATTTTTTGTTTTTATAAGTCGCAGTAAAACAACCCACATTGCATCATTATATTTTCTGACAGCTGCTTCAGTGCAGCGCAAACAGCGAAAATCTCACTCCTAGCTCTCACTGTTGGCTCACTTGACAACCACCTTGTTTTGCATGCGCGCTGCAACTACCGACGTTGTGTCTTCGTTGTAGTTTAATGCAGTGCTTCTCATCCTTTTTCAGCTTGCGACACACTTTCACTAAAACTTTTTTGTGCGGCCCACTATGAGACATTGTGGTACAACAACTTTGATGAAATTGAAATGTGAAAAAGAGGCAAAACATTAACAACACATGCAACTTACTGGCTATGAAAACATGAGCTTGCTCATTGGATATCACAAGATTTCCTGATCTAATCACTTGAAACTTGGATAAATTTCAAGAAACGTTTCAGCTAAATGCCGGAATATTGTAACATTTTGAAATGTTTCGCGGCGCTCCTGAACGAACTTCGCCGAGCATCAATGGGCCGCGGACCACTTGTTGAGAAGCGCTGGTTTAATGCATGATGCATCGCCAGGCAAGCCGATGGTAACGGTGAAACAGTAAAACACTACCACAATTGCACGAAAGTGCTTTCGCAGTTTCGTACACCATACTGTACAAATCTGCGGCAGTATAGTAAGAGGCGGAAGGAAGGCGGTGCGCATGACAATGCACAGACACCAAGCTTACAATTTTCGCTTACAACTTCTGAGCCAGAAAAATGTGTCGGCCTATAACATTGCAACCGTCTGTTACAATGGCCACGTGCAGGAAAACATGCTTTCCTCAAATCGTTTTACTTCAATACAAAGTAAAACCATATCTAGGCTTTCAGAGTTTAGGGTGTCATTGCAAATTTTAGTGTGTAATTTTGACACCCAAAAACGGCTTAAAAAACACTGCCCGGGGGTAATATGCGATTTGTCGGGGGTACCGCGGAACCAAAATGTTGTTCTGTATTATGAGCGACCACTGCGAAATATTATGGGTAATAAGACATAATCGCTACCTTGATTAGGGAAACGGCTCGAAAGTGTTAGGCAACCACTGGTTTGACCGATTTGCAATTAGAGTAATCTGTATCCACTCTAGATAGATAGATTCATTTGGCGGTACTGAATTAATTGCGCTAGTTATACTCGCTAAAACAAAAGAAAAAACGCCGGGGCACCGAAAAAACACAGAGGTTATCTAGTCAGGTGCCTTAAATTACGTGAGATTGATGTTTCCATGGTGAAGGTTATGTCGACTGCCAGACGTGCTGTCGCAGTCCGATGTATAGGTTGCGGGATTAATGGCCAATTGCAAAGAGGTTACTCTTGTCGGGAACAAATGGCCATGACGTTTAATTGTCATGGACCGCAAGGTTCCAGGCGAAGAGGAAAATAAAAACCCGACAAAAAAGAAATCCTCTTCGGGTTGCCATAACCCTTTCTTGATCCACGCATACCCATTATAAAGATAGCATATTAACAGCGCGGGCCTCAAGTTAAAAATACAACTGAACAAGTGAACCACTGTTAAATAATAAATTCTGTGGGTGTGACTAAACTGACTACTACCATTAAGCATACTGAAATGCGTCTGTAAAAAAAAAAAACTGGTCCTGAATAGCAATTGGTGGACATTGTTGGCTACATATCTTTATTACCAAAAACGTATATACGTATCTTTTTACCAAGAAGGAAAAGGCCTACATCACTGCACAGCTCACGGTACAGTAGGCTACAGAGACAGTAATTAATGCTTCCAGATTCATCAACAAATTTGATCATTACTATATCTAGACAGTGTAGTCTCAGCATAGTGTAGAAGTCGATTGTCAAAAACAGCAAACGTGCTGTTAAAGATTGCATTTTGTTGATTTTGTCATAGAGAATTTGTTTATGATACATACTGTATTAAGTCTAGAAAATGACCATTCTCCTATGCAGTTGTTCACCACGTGAGTTAAATAAAGGTGCAAGTCTTTCCCCACATTTGCACAAGAAGACTCCAAGTACACTACCCAACGGCCAGTGAATAGATTCCAAATCAAGGGAGGCGAACGAGGCGATGGCCTTGGGCCCCCCTCTTTCAGAGATGCTGTGAGAGCCTCCTTCAAGAGTTTCGCACTTAATTTTTGCATTGTTTTGCTAAAAAGCTCATCAATCACTCTAGAGCTGCATTTAATAAGCTCTGAAGCCAGTCATATGTTTGTCAAAACAAAGCAGAAATTATGTGCAAGTGTGCCAAAAGCAGCCCCTCACTTTAATGTGCAGACACAGAACAATTTAAAATCAAATGGCTTCAAACAATTTACCATGTGAAATGGAGTTTCACGCAGAAGCAAAGTCCCAGACAAAATAAAAAATTTCACTTGCTTTCAGCAAATAAAGTTTCTGTACGGCATGTGTAAAATATAGGGTCCCATTTCTGAGAGTTTGACTAGAGTACCTAACTTCTAATATCCACCCTTGCGTATAATAAGGAACAAATTTAACACAAATGACCACGGGGCCTGCAATTTTGGGGGCCATAGCCCAATCTCGTAGCAATTGCTACTGTTGCTAATCTGGCACTGATGACATGTTTATTTTTACATTTCTTCCTATAATGCAATGGTAGACCTCACACTATAGTAGTACCCTTTAGATCAACGGTACACAACCTGCTGCTATATGGCCGCATGCAGCCTTTGATAATGAAATATGCGGCCATCCACATATAATTAAAAATGCATGATTTGACAGCTGTGTTGGCATATATTGAAGCAAAACAAATGTAAGGCAAGAAATTTTTAATAAATTCGTTAAAATGTTTGACATTTTATTATACTTTTAAGCACAAGTAAATGACATATACCAGATAAAACCTATTCTTTAATTAAACGCATCTCATATATATAACTCAAACTCATTGGGGGCCGTACTTCATATAAATAAAAGTAATGCGGCCAGCAATAGGAAAAGGTTGTACACTCCTGTTTTAGATGATATGATATGAACAACTAACTCTACAAATAAGTAACAAGTAAAAATAGCTAGGAAAATGCCGTGAGACAGAAGCAGCTATTTCCATATTCTAATGCAGTAGTGAAAATCGTCTTGGCAGTTGGCACAGAAATGTAAACCACAGAGATGCCATCAACATGGAGGACATTTACTGGCATTTTGAAAACAAAACTGGGAACATTTTCCTCATTTTCCAAATGTAAGTGTTTCAAACATGAAGAGTTGTGCACACTTTACATTATACACAAATTGTTTAAATGTTGGCAGAATATATGCCACAAGTTGTTTTCTTTCAAGTGATGCACATTTTTGCGTCTTGTTCCATGGCATTTTCTATGTTCTCAAGGGAGATCTAAGTTGATGGAAAAGTGAATGTCTATATCTGATAGTACCCATTATGCCATATTTATTGGCATAAATGTAATCAAAGGATAGTGTGACTTCAGAAGCATCAACTGCTCCTGTTATGAAACTGGCAATATATATATATGGTAAACTCTCAAAACATGCCCACTGCCCAATACCCAATATAATTTTTCAGGGAAAACCCCTGGTATCAAAAGTGTTAAGCCACCTTACCAATTTTGAGACCAGTTTTGGAAAAGGTGATATTATTCAAAATATATCTGATAATATGATGGAAGTTTTGCTTTACATCTTGAAAATATGTAGAGATATATCTTCACTTCAATGTCAGTCACAGTTTTGGTCGTTTTTTACCCAAAAAAAGTAATTACCCAAAAAAAAGGCTTTCAAATTGTTCATACAATTTTACCACCACATACTGGTGTGCAATAAACAACACACAATACACAAAGATTCTAACTTTTCAATAATTAAAAACGGTGCCTTTTGGCATTATTATTCATCATTTCTAATTGCCACCAATTTTAATACAAAGTATAAAATGAGTAGTCAGGTTTCATAGAAGACAGTCTTAGCAATAGAAATTAGTGTTCATTTCACTGGAATAAGAACGTTTACAATGAAGTCTTACCCAGAACAAGCACCAGGAACTGTGACATTAAGAGCACTTGCAGCATCATGCAGATGTGTTTGGCTATACCCTAGTCCGTGCATGTGTTCAAGTGTTAAGTTTTTTGGTGACCTTCCACTAGCATTGATTCCACGAACAGATCTAGATTTTCTATCAAAATATAGGCAGAAGACATCTCCACCCAGTCCTAAATAACAAGAGCAATAGAAATATATACACCAGAAATAATACCTACACACATTTTAAAAAAGAGTATGGCAAAACATCGTGTACAATATCTTCCCAAGGTACTTACCATAAACGTAAAAGCAGCCAAAACCTTGACCATATAACACACATACTGCAATGAATAAGTAAGTAAACATTCAAAAATGGTATGCAACAGAGGAGATGTTTACAGAAGTATAACAGACAAAGTATTAGCACTTTTGAAGAAAAACACTACATTGTACAAGAGATGCATTTTTTATAGATGCTCTACATTATTTTGGTGTAAAGTTTTCAAGCCAACAACTAATCTTTCATGATCCTGTTTTTGCCAGCTAACTAAAAGAATAAATAAAAGTGTAATTCTTACCAGTGGAACATGGTTCTGTAACATTTAAAGCAGCTGCAACACCAACAGCCGCATCAGCAGCATTTCCACCATATTTTAAGATCTGAACACCAACTTGTGATGCTGTTGTTTGGCTACTTGCCACACATCCTCCTTCACTTTGAACCAAATGTTTTGAAATAAAAACAGACATGAATATCAGTTTATACAGCAAGTATCACAATGGCAATCAATTTTTATTTTACCACAGTTTAAAGCTGAATGTAAAATAAATGCCCATCTTGGGTTAACAATAAAATAACTAAGTGAATGCTAACTCAAGGACATGACAACACTGATAGTACTGCTATCATAAATGTCAAGACGAAGTACAAAGGCCAAAAAGCAGTTTATGGTACCATGCAACTCAGAACTTATTACATACAGTACTACTATTGAACTCACTTTAAGCATGAAATTCTTTGAGGACAGACTTTAAGGGTCCACAGTAAAAACAAAAAAATCCATTTTAACAAACTGGCACTGATCTCAATTACACGTTTACAATTTAAAAACAGATTATAAGAACAAAAAATAGTTCAATCGTGCGTAACAATTACACCCATGAGGACTTCATATTCATACCCAAAACTCTATGTCAAAATCTACAAAAACAATATAACTTTTGTATTAAAACTCTTTTTGTACAACTGTAGTTATAAGTTGTAATTTAACAAAGCAAAACTTTTCTCCATAAAAATTTTGTTTAATTTCCCTTGTTTAAGTTTGCTAGGCTAGCATTAATATAATGGGTTCTATTAAAAAATGTTAAAAGCCTTATTTCAGTTGTATGTGTTCAGCTTTTCTGCAGAATCACAACAAAAAGCCAACAACAGGTCATGAAAACTGCTTCATTGCACATCAAGTAAGTGCAAACTTCTGCTATCATGCAAACCACTTAAATAAAATCTCTAAAAGTGATTTTAACAAACTCTGCGTAGCTTTTGCAAGAAAGTACAGGAAAGATACAACCTTAGCTCTATGTTTTGTTACTTTTTTTGTCAGATTTTGAAACGCTAAATTCTATCCATAACGAGTTTTAAATAATCAAAGTTTGCTAAGCCTTGACTGTGCAAAAAAGTTAGGATTCTTTCTAAAGCAATGTCTGAATAAACTCTTCCAACAACCCTTTTGCTATTATTTCTTTATTACTTGTTTCAATTACTTAACATATAATGTACTTTTTCATAAATATTTCGCAGCTTGGTGCAAACCAAATAACAAACTTTAATATAGGAAAGTGTTTGTAAAATTACTGAATTTTCACTGCACAACTTCACAATCAGAGATTGACCGATATATCGGCCTGGGTGATATTTGGGTTTTACCGATATATTCATAACGGCTGATTTTATCGGCCTCAGTAGGTGTTGACAAAATGCTGTTATATTCCTCACGCATCCAGACAACTTGTGCAAGAAAGCACCATGAAGCAAGTCAACAGTTATCTTACAGCAAGGGTGGCCAACTTGTCTTCAACTGGGATCGACTAGAAAATTTCTTGCAAACTCGCAATCAACCAGTCGGTAATAAAGTCACAAGTACAAAATGCCAAAGTCAAGTATCGCACATGCAAATACAGTGTACCATCGCCTTAGTAAGTGATGCACAGGTAGAAGGCAAAGTGTCTGTTACGCTTACATCAGGATTGTTATGCAATAATAGGAAAACATATTGCAACATCTTCGTGGCATCTGCCTTGCTAGCCTAAGGTTAGCCATTGCATGAGACACCAAAGAATATATGTGACCAATCAATTGGTGGATGATTTGTATGTACGTTCTGAAATATTGATTGAAAAGTATTCTTTTTAGGAACTTGTCAATTCAATGCAAAATCAGGCTTGATTGACCAACTGACACTTGGTCATCGACCGGTCGATTGTGATCAACTTATTGGCCACCCCTGCCTTACAGCAATGCTAGCAGGTGCATTGTCATAAACTAGCAGATAAGATGAACCGTGGAGCACACGTCAGTTGTCGCAGCTGAAACAAAAGCATCATCGGAAAGTTTCACAAAGACCGTGCTTCCACGTGCAGGTGTTGTGTATGAATAAACTCCTGTTGTAGGCTACTTCTAGAGAAGTTGTCACAACACAAAAAGTTCAACTGTAACTTGAGGTGCAGAAGTCCAATCGATGCCTAACTCAGCACAGATTAACTTAAGAAAAGCTTGCATGAAAAATGAGCTGTGTTGTTATGTTAAGCAACATTTGTGGTGTTATAAATACGATTACAAATGCAATTGCTACTCACTAGTGATGCCAACTGTCGCGGTGAAGCAGTTTCATATAACATCTTGAAAGGATCCTACTTTTCTTAACTCGATGTATTAGGCTTTAAGCATGCTGGTTTATACTGTACGCAAGCTAAAATGTCCTCTTCATGGGTTATCGTTTTCCATGGGGCATGTTAATGATAATTATGATCTCACAATCCAAGCTGTTGCAATGCACTACTCTAGCATTTCACAAATACGTTGAAGCAATGATTTGGCGAATAGTGGTTAGGCTGATAACAGCACAGTGGTAGTCACTATTCATTGTTGCATCACAATTGCTGTTGTGCATTAGTCAAACACGACCAGCAAAAGCAGTGCTTGCAACAACGCAACTAACGCATGCTAAAAGTGCAGTGTTTGTGATTGGATCAGAACTACCATGGCATTATTACACAATCACCTGATGTGTTGTTCGCACATGTGCACTTTAGATTCTGTTATTGCGACTTGTTCTTTATAAAACTTGCTTCTGGCAGAAGGGCAGTAATCGGTTGTAGCAGTAATCAGTTGAAGCGATGCTTCATATAAATAACTTTGTATGGTTAGGTTTAAGGTTGTAGATGACTGGTTAACAAACACACTACCATAGACCAAAAAGGTTCTATGGAAAAAAATTCATTTTTGGCAATGGTTAATTGAATACAGTATTCCACTAACTTTAACCTGCTTAACTTGATGCTCCGATTTGTACTTCCTTCTTCCTTTTCATTGTTTACCATCTTTTAACTTTCAAGCACTATTTTTGCTTTTTTTGTTGTAAGCACTGTAGCAGTTCTCTTTCAATCAGTGTTTTGTTCTTAGTGTTTTGTTATTTTTAACATTCTTTTTTATTCCCCACTGTGTTTATTCATTGCAGACAGTGCATATTATGCTAACAAGTTAATCAGATTAATTCAAAATCATAGCAAAATATTAAAATTGCTGCAATTTGAAAAATTTTATCTCATCAATCCTGATTTTTGAAGTTTTTGAAAACAAAGGTAAGGCATAAAGCACATTAGATTTTTGGCAATGAAGCACAAAACAAGATTTAACAATTTTGGAAATATCGGTTATCAGTTTCGGCTATCAGTATCAGCCCCAAAAAAGCCATATCAGTTGAACTCCATTCACAATTTGCAACTTTTTTCGACTGTGGCGTAGAAAACATCCTTTGACCAGATTATAGATTTTCTGCAAAGATATAAATATTGCTAGAAAGTACAAGTCCTGCACAATACACAAAAAAGCTATGCAAAGATTGATTTAAGCAATAGTTTTTCATTAAAGGTTTTATTAGTTTTCATGATAGAATTTCAGACAAGGTCAAGTCCATTCCAGGTAATGAAGGAATGTTCCAATTTGCAGATTCTGTCTGCATAAAACAAATATCATTTCAGTTCCTATGTCACTATAAAGTAAAACATCATGTTTAAGTAATCTGAATACCTTAGCAACTGTGGTAAACAGGAAGATGTATGGTGTTCATATACTGTAGTTCTTGGTCACAATTAATTCTGCAACTGGATATGAAAGCCATTATAGAGAGATTTTATGAATAACAACTAAGAGCGAATATGCTGAGTATGCCCTTATGCACACAGTCCTCATGCATATTTCTCCACATATAACTTTATCAAAACTTTACATTTAACTGTGTTTTGACCAGAAACTTTAAACTCATACACAAAAAATTAATTTGCGAAGAGTACTTGATAAGAATACTTCCTGAAAAAGTTTTTTTGACATCTTGGCATTTTGATCTTAACTAGAATAAAATTATTTAATATTTACGTTAATATACTTAACTCATTGCTGCAGAAAAATAATTGCACCATGGGTGATACCAAACCTCTTTTAGTCACATGCATCAAATGTTTTCAGAAATATTATCAAATGTTTTCAGAAATATTATCAAATGTTTTCAGAGATAACTTTCAAAAAAAATTTTTTTGCATCTCCAAATACAGGTCAATCAAAATTAATTATGAGATCATTGTAAAAGCTTTTCTATTCAACTGATTGGCTTTAAACAGCATAGAGCTTATTATAAAATACTCTGGTTGACTCACATGTGTACACTAATGCAAACCAGACAAAAATCTTGTGTGCATAAATTCTCAATTCTTATAAATTTAAAAACTTACATTTCCAAGCACTTTTATATTTACATTAATTGTAAATTGGAATGCTATAGATTACCACAAAATTAAAAAAATGTTTCCACAAAAACATTAAGTAGTATTTCACTTTTATGTTACTACTGCTGAAATGCTGTGGCATAAACACAACAAACAATTAAACTACTACATTTTTCCACAGTTCATAAGTAACTGCTATGTACAAGTTTTCATTATTACACTTCAGTTTATTTAACACTTTCACAGAATTCTAAAAGATTGCGGTAATTGACGGTCTGTTTTTCAATGTTTGTTCTCTTTCAGTATTGCCCACAGTTATGTACTTATTGCAACATCTCCACTGTGGCATAATCGGGTTGACGTTTTTATATTTTCTCTTATCAGCCTTACAACTAACCATGTAAAATAGGCCTTGCGTCTAGGCCCATAACCAGCTTGAGACACTACAGGGGAAAAGAGTTTTTTGAGAGGGCCTAAATTTATCAAACTATGTCCAATATTTTTAAACCATATCCAACACACTTTTTCAGGGGGGGGATTTTTTCTAGGAGGAAGGCATCACCTTTACTGTGCCCCCTAGTTATGGACCTGCTTGGGTCTAAAAAAAAACAAAAAATACGAAGTATTTTAATAAGATACTCTAATGCATGGTAGAGCACACCCACTTATTTTAGCAGCCTCAAAACCAAACCGTACGAATCTATGCAGTGCTAGAAATAAGTTTAGAACATCCTACACCATTGGTGGGCAAACTAAGGCTTTGTTTGTATGGTCTGCAAGGCAGCCAAACGTACATAAATAAATAGCACATATTCTGAATCTATGTTAAAGCAACTTTATCAATTAGATGAGAATTCTCCAGATTTTATTCCACATGTTTCATTTGAAACCGCATTTTCACTTGATCGGAAGTGACTATTTTGTAATATAAGTGGCCCCCGGTAGAAATAAAGTTTTCAATGTGACCCTCCATACAAAATGTATTGTTTGCCAACCCTTGTACTTGTAGTTGTACTACTACACCAATACGCGATGGTTCCACCACACGGAACAATTGTCAACAAAAAAGTGGATAACTCATTACTTCTGAAAATCATTCCTTGTTCTCTCTTTAGTACATCTTCCTTGTGCGCTTTGCTACATTATTAAATTACAATAAATATCAATCAACAACTCTGGCACACTAGAGATGGCACGGTCCAAGATTTTTCAGGCCCGGACCGCCCAGAGCTTGCAACACTTAGCCCATTAACCGCTCGTAGACCGACGACATTTATTCTTTTCCAAACTGGCTCGCCAATGGCCCGCTAAACAATTGGAAGTCTTGTCCATTTTGTTTTCTGAGACAAAATATATGCTGAGACTATTTTGCCTTTTGTGAAAAATGATTGGTTGAAGTGGACATGTCATGTGACAAGCACATTAACAAAGTTACATGCTTGGTAAGCCTAAAACCCTAAACCTAAGACCTCAAGCCGCAAACCTAAAACCCAAAACCTAAACTTAAAACCCTAAACCTAAAACCTTAACCATAAAACCTTAACCTAAATCCCTAAACAGTAAACTTAAAAATAAAACCCTTAACCCGTCCCGTCAACATTGGATAGCTTTTTTGAGCTTAGCCCCCTAAAGAATAGCTCCAAACCCCACAAACTGAAATATTAAGCTATACTGTATGAATCAGTGGATTTTTTGTCAAATTTAAAGGTTGCGTGTAAAAGGCGGAGCTCCTTAAAAAGCGCGGAGCTTGGCTGCGGAGGTTTGATGATGTAACCGGAATGGAAAAAAGTTGCGTTGCAAAATCAAAAAAAGGAAAAAAGTGAAGGAAAAATGTTGTATCATAGCAACTTAACATGCCTTTCTCCCAAACATGGAATACATGGAAGTTTGCCATGTTTAAAAATTTTATACATTCTCAAGTGTTGAAACCTATTTTTTCATCCCCGAACCGTTGTGAAACTCAGATTTAACCAAAAATTATAAAACTTCAAAATAGACTTTTTTTACTGTAGCGTAACATAACCTTTGGAGTAAAGTTATTTTTGCTGCTGTTTAGTTCTTATTGCTCAACAAAAAATATCAGTTTTAACAACTCTGGTTACGTCATCAAACCTCTGCAACCAAGCTCCGCTAATTACGCCTTACGGAGCTCCGCCTTTCACAGGCAACCAATTTTAGAATGTCAAGACACCCGCACAAAAGAACAGCCCTCCTATTGAAGACTTGCTGGAGGCTGTTCTGCTCTCAACCTAAAACTCTCATCCTCCATGCCTATAAACCTGAACCCTCACCATAAAACCTTCAACCTAAACCTAAAGCCCTAAACCTAAAACTTTAAACGAAAAACCCCACAACCTTTCCTATAAACTAAAGAGATTGTAATTTGGTGCATGATACTGCATATATCAAAAACACCTACAGTACGCCATCAAAATGCTGCATAAAACACGTTCCCTCCAAGAAGCCACTCAGCACCAAAATCGCTGACCGCTGCGCTCATGCAAGAAGTTATCACCATACATGAAAAGTTAGTGTGACTGCCAGTCGCGCCTGACAGAATGCTCACATATGGGGAAAGCAAATTTGCCTTAAAATACATCAACTGCAAAGCAATGCCAAGTGGTTGCAGTCACTTTTATTACCACCTGACCAAGTGGCTCTTTTAACTCAAAAAAATTTTAAAGGTTTTTTCAATATTAGCGGGCAGCTCGGTGAAGTCCTACCACTACAAATATTGTCAGCGGCCCGGTCGTTCAACCTCAGCGGCCCGCCCAAAACTTGATCCATTGGCGGCCCGTGTCATCTCTACCGCACACATCTCTTCTCTGTAATATCTTCCACAAGGACGTGTTTTGCTGATTAGGGGAACACCCTAAACCGCAAACCAACTTGAACGAAAAACGCAACTCCAATGAATCAGAAACAGACTAGGACAGAGCACAGGTTCGAAGTTCCTGGACATGAGCGCAATTTGGTGGGGGACACGGGGGACGTGTCCCCCCACTTTTTCAGGCGGGGGGGACATAATATGCCATATCCTCCCCACTTTTTTCTCTTTAGGTTTTGCATTTGGAAAGTTTTAAAAAATAAAAGTGATGTTTGTCACGTTTTGTGTGAAGAGCTTTTCATGTTTGATGGAAGGCCAAACATAGCCAAGTTCATGTTGAACACAGAGTTTGGTGTAGTATCACTGATTCTGTTAGTTTATAAATTTTAGCTTCGACAAAACGATTCTTTAACATTTTTCAAGTTTCTGGAGATGGTGAAAGATCTCTAAATGCTTCTGTCCGACATTTTACCCTGTGAGGTATACTGTTATAAAGGTTATTTTCTTAAAACCGTGAGAGTAATACAGCCGCACATGTGAGAGACCACAGTACAGCCATGATTTGTTCCGTGCAGAAATGTAACTTGCTTTGCTGCAACGCTGGTTGTCACGTATTCAGAAATAGACAGCGCATAATTTATTCATGCTAGTGTATACAATGTTACAAAGTTAGATTTTCAGTCAAATATCTGCGAAGTTTTTTGCCGAAGACAAAAAGTTGGGGTGAGTTTAGGTAGCAAAAGACTGTTTTCAACCATTAGTGAATAGGATTTCGATCAAAACGTTGGAGAAGCAGCCCACAGTATTTACCTAGCTGTATATTGACCTATAACTCAAAACGTAGGGACTTGACTCGAAAATAAGGATAAAATATACATTTATCCTAACTTCTTCCAATGTCGCGACAATGGTGACCAACAAATCCAAAAGATATTTTTTCCTTGACTCTTACACATTATGCTTGTGTGGAATGCATTGGTTCGTAAGTCATCTGATTCACTTGAGTTTAACCAAACCCACAATGCAGCAATGTTTTCATCCAAGGGCGAAATATTTGCTTTACAGATACATCACACCCAGTTTTGTTACACATTCTTTTCGTGTTAAAGGTGAAACTCGGTACTTTTTTCCAATTCATCGTTGTGCATTTTGATTTAATCTTAAATATATTTTTGTGTCATTGTGCAAGTATAACTCAAAACTTTTGATCATGGACGTCGGATGGATTTTTTCCAGAGGGGACCAGTAGAAGATTTTCCCAAAATTTGTTCCACAGGGGCCAAAAGCGCTGAAATTTGGTGTTTACCCATCGTAAGTGAAAAAAACAACCTTTTTTGCTGATAATTTCAAAATCCAAAGGGGCCAAGGTCCTCCTGCCGCCCCTTCCGACGCCCATGCTTTTGACATGGTGCAGAGTCATAAGTCTGGTCGTTTTTTCGGCCCGGACCGGGTCGGGCCGGGCTCGGGCTTAAGTTTGTCAAAATATTTCGAGCCAATTTCGAGCCTGCATGCAAAACTTTTTATGACATCAAGAGCAACGACTTTTTTCTTTTGTGGCTTAGATTTCTTGTGCTCACGGCGGTAGCTTCTGTGAGTGAAGTGTTCGTGACCTCATAGCAGTGAGGACATTAGCACGTGATGACTTTGCGTCGAAAAGATCAATAACTCACGCTATTCTAGGCTTGTTTTAAGAAGTCTACAAATCCACTTTTCATATCTATAAAGCTAACCCAGAAAGTTTCTTTCATGCCTATAGCGCCATCGTAGATACTTTCGTGATAGTTTCTTTTTTTCTTGAAAAATATTATATTCCGTAGCATTATCGTTGACTAACATGCTACGTTTCTGCGAGATTATGCCAATATTTTGGCCAAGGTGGTTGCTATTTTCGGTGTGATAAACCGTGTAGGCTACATGCAACTACACCTGCACACAACGTTTTTTGTTACTCCGCAGTTGCGTATATCTGAACCCCCTCAGTTGATTTGGTTTTCAGGCCTAAGTCGGGCTTCAAAAAGAAATGTCGGGCTCGAGCCAGGTTCGGGCTTGTGATTTCGGCTCGTGCTGGGCTCAGGCTTCAAAATAAGACCATTTTACAACTCTCTGTGGGTATGTATGCAGAGGCCAACAAGGGGAGATCGAAAGGATACATCCTCCACCCAACAACAGTAAAAACATATTGAAATCATTTTGTGAAGTAGGCAACGCTAATTTTAGGCCAAATGTTTTTGCTGCTGGTAAGAGGATATCAATGGTGATTTTGGTAGTGGTGGGGCTGCATGCATTATGCCCAGCAGCATTTAAAAAGACTTGTTACTTTTTCGAAAAAACGGAAATGTGCAAGAAAAATATTTATCGTCTTTGTAACGTTAAGCGACTTGAACAAGACATCAGATCGCACTGTAAACCACACCTCTTAAAAAATGCATGAAAGCTGAAGTGTTCTATTGTAGGAGTGATATGTACGTGCGACCAGTGCGGTTCAGCATTTTGGGCACTCCAGCTGACAGGTCTGATAAAACCCAATTGATGTGTTTCACCACATTGCTATGTTTCTTTGCATACAAATACGATATTAATGCAAGCGGGCTGATCTAAAGTATCGTGTCCAGCAACAAATTTAAGTATATTAACATTGTAAATCATCTGCAAGGACAAAGCAAAGAGTGACTAGTGTTGCACTCAAAACAACTCTAGAAATAAAATTGGGAAACTGTAGCTCATATATAAAACGTCATTTCTGTATCGACCCGATGACTATGTTGGTTTCACACCAAGCTGCCCCCCACATTTTACAACAAAATTGCGCCCATGTTCCTGGAGTCACAATATCAGACTCCAACCAGCCACATCCTCCAAAATTTTTGACTCCGAGTCCGGTTTCGAAAAATTTACGAATTTGAGAATTCGAATCCTGTTCAGACATCGGCTACTATCAATGCAACCGAAATTCAGGAATTTTTCATTTAAGAAATGCCATGGATCACGCAAAAACCTGGTTCTGGCGAAAACGACAAATGACTCCGTTTCCGGTTTTTCGCGCATTTTGACACCGGCTCTCAGATAACCTTAGTTTGACAGCAGTGGCGTATGCAGAAACTTTTCATGGCAATTTTCATTCAGAGGCATAGGGTAGTCATTTATATTTGGTGTGCGCTGTTTGTGACGTCACAAAATGACGTCATAGTCCTGTTTCCAAACCAACGTTTGGCGAAGTTTGTTGACATAATATGCACATTTTTCTATACATCCACTCTTCGTATTTTATGTGTCAATGTACTGAATATAAACTATTAGAGCTCCAAGTTAGGCTATCGGAGGAAAATATGTACACCCAACGCTACGATACAGCAGTTCGTAACTGCAAAAAATATTAGGCGGCACGTTAAAACAGGGGAGTAAAACACACTCATCAATTCGTCAGAGCAATTTACAACAGAAAAATGAAGCTGCGCTGTCTTGTCGAATACGAGCAGTCGAGCATAGACCAAGTGGGGATGGACTGGCTGGCGCACACCCCGGTTTAAAAAATCGAATCTTGCTAAACTACACAAGAACTGAGAATGCGCATAAAGTATGCAAGAAAACTTTCGATTTTGTTGCTATTTATAGAAGTCCAGCAAACTTAGTTTTCCTTTTTTCCTGCTGAGACACAATAAATGCCTGAATGCTTCTACGTTAACAACTGATGTTTTTGAGCTCGTGCAACAGTTCTATCATGCTACAGAAATTGGCAGGCCTAATGCAGCCAATGCGGTCAGCGCCTGCCCTGATCAGCCATAGCAGACAAAATAAATGCAATTTTTCGGATAAAGTGAACTATCGCCGAACACAATCGTAAACATGTAGAGCCTAGTAGACGAAAGGTCTGCAAAAAGTGGTGAAATGGTTTCTGTACCCAGACGGTAACCCAGATTCCCACCGAAACCTAATCATTACTTTCTGGCCCATTTACAATGTTCCTTGAAATTTGCATGCAAATTCGTGTTATTTGCATTAAGTCGACAAATTAACAAGCAGAAAGTATGTGAAAACAATTAATGTCGTTTGCGCAGGTAATCAAGTTTTTGTAAAATATCAAGCCAAGTGGGAAGTTTAACCCCAACCCCAACCCCCTTGCATACGCCCTTGGCACTGAATATAAACTAAAATACCAGGGCCCCAAGTTAGGATATCGGAGCAAAATACACTCAACGCTAGGACACAGCAGTTCATAACTGAAAAACTATCAGGCTGAGCGTTCAAACAGGGGAGTAAAAAACACTCATCACTATGTCAAAGCATTTACAACTACAATTTTTGCATGAAGTCGACAAATTAACAAGCAAAAAGTATGCGGAAACAATTAATCTCTTTTTCACATGTAATACAGTTTTTGTAACATGTCAAACTAAAGGGGGGTTAACCCCACCCACCACCCTTGCGTACGCCCTTGGCAGACAATATAAAGACAATGGTTTCGGATAAAGTGAACTGTCGCCGAACACGATCTTAAACATGCGTAGTGGACGAAAGGTCTGCA
>Ga0210059_1002264_pt1 | contig 29979 bp, 25 predicted proteins | sample Ectturendosymbi2_FD_188042 | JGI IMG/M metagenome (GOLD analysis project Ga0210059, IMG submission 188042) | Ecteinascidia turbinata endosymbiont from Florida, USA - Sample 2 (SPAdes) (version 2) | ecosystem: Host-associated > Tunicates > Ascidians > Unclassified | place: Key West, Florida...
CAAAGCTAACCCCCAAAGATAACCCCTAAAGATAACCCCTAAAGATAACCCCTAAAGATAACCCCTAAAGATAACCCCTAAAGATAATCCCTAAATCTAACCCCTAAATCTAACCCCTAAACCTAACCCCTAAACCTAACCCCTAAACCTAACCCCTAAACCTAACCCCTAAACCTAACCCCTAAAGATAACCCCTAAACCTAACCCCTAAAGCTAACTGCTAAACCTAACCCCTGAAGCTAACCTCTCAACTTAAAACCCTTAAGCTGAAATGTAAATCTTCACATACAAGTTTAGAAACTTTTTTTGGAAAAAGTAAAGAAAAACAGCTCTCACTTTTGTGGAACTTTGGGCGGATGCATGGGTTGCTCTTTAATGAACTCGGCTTTTTTATGTATTGCATCATAAAATGGATAGTTGATCATGCGCCCAGACATTACCTTCATGCAATAACGCATCTGTGATTGTGGTTACCAAAAAGAAGATATTAACAGTTTTCTCCAAGACAGTTGTTCTTTGAATGAAAATGCTGTTCAATACGAGCATTGTAAGTTCAATTCGCTTGTCATTTCCATTTGATTGACATAACCTTGCACTAGGATCTCCATTGCAGAGCTTCCTTAACAACTTTTGGCTTGATTACGAGTGGTAGCAGTACACTGCCTAATGTCCACCACAGCAGTATGCTATAAGTCATAGACATGGATGTAGCTGGCAGACACATGATCTATGCCCACACCCCATGAAAAAGCTGTTGTGTTATCATGTAGCCTACATACAGATCATCTCCAATAATTTGCTGTCTGTTTTTGATATTAATATATTTATTTTGCCAAAATGCCTTCATCAAAAAGATCATAGCACAGTTGATGGAGCACACCACTGCTCAGAGGGGCCGCGTGCCTAGGTCTTGCATTGGGCTCTGCACCTGTTGGAACCAGCCCTGATGGCTGACATTTGCTTATTGTTGTACAAGCTGGCTATGTGCTTTTGCATCACCATGTATCCATCACTGGCTTTGTTGCATGAGCAAAAAGCAATTGTGATACAGTGAATATGTTGTGACTAACAACAAGTTCAGTTTGCCAAGATAATCCGGTCATCATTCCTTGCAAGTTTGTGCAATGCAGCTGGTACCACTCTGTCTTAACAGCTAGTTTGGGCTTAGCTACTAGCAAGGTTGATTGGATCTTAGGCAGACATGGGGCGATTATATCACAAATGTAATCGATTATGATTGCTTGCCACCTGCTCAATTACAAATATGAATGAACAAAATCACATTGTAATCGATCACAATTACAATCATGATAACTTCTGTTTTGAAACATCTTCAGAATGAAAGCAAAAACCATTTCCATGGTTTGATGTAATTGCATTTTCAGACAACGTGTGATTTTCAGACAACGTACAAAATTACTAATCTGTAAGGATCAAGCACCAGAAAAAAACACATTACTTTTTTACTGAGACGTTCGTGCAGTCAACAAACTAGTGGTGTAACTAGCGGGGAAACTTAGCTGAAGGTGGCCCACTGGCCTCCTTACGGGACCTATTAGTCAACACCCCAAAAAAAACTTGAGAAATGATGGTAATCTGCATATGGATGGCTATACTAAAATCCCAAATCATGGGAAAATACACTGAAAAATGGAAAAAGACGACAACCTACTAAAAACCAATCAAAAGATTACTAAAACCGAAATGGGGTCCTGGTTTTTACATTTAGCTGTCCAGTGGAGTCAAATCATCCTCTTCCCTCTGGTCAGTTACTCAAGTGCAACAAGCACTCTAAATATTGATTAAACAAAAACCGTCAATGTTTAAAATCTTTGTTACCGTTGATAAACATCAACATTTCAAATCTTTTATCAGTCAACAACATCTATCAGGCTTGAAAACTTGTCTAGCAATGCTGAAAATTGTTAGTAGTTTCAAAATTGCTTGCTATTTTTTCTAACTGTGGGTTACGATCATCTGCAACCCAGCATAGGATTGTGCAGCTTGAAATTAAATGAGTAGTGATACCAATATAGCTGCGTATCTATCTGTTGGACCAAAAGTCAATGGTCCACAAAACCTCACTGTTGAGTTACCAGTTTCAGGTGGATCACGGTTGACATGCTAGTTATCAGTGCTGTGAAAAGGCACTTGACTTGGATTAAAGTACCTTATTCCTATTTATAGCAGTTAATTTACTGTATATAAATTAATGTACTAATTATATACCACGTTCATAGCCTACTCCAGCGATCACATTCATAAGTTTCCTCTGAATATTGAAAATAAAACGACACCTCTCCTCGTAATGTCCTGCTATTCTGTCGCCGAAGTGTCAATCCGTTTTTAAGAATAGATACTGTTTTTGTTGCTATGTCTTACCAGACTAGACTCACTGTCATTACTTCTGGCGGCAATCAGAAAGGCTAGCTGGAACAAAGCGAGAATTTGCTACAAATGTCATGTTTGCCCATGGACTATCTGGATTTAACCCACACAGATGTGCAAATAGCCTCCCCTGAGGCATAACCATAAAAAATGATGATAAAAGAGGAAACATAGCCACCGCAACTGCAGTTCATCGCACAGTGATGTAGGATGAAGATTTCCAAGTTTAATCCCAAAAGTAATCATCGATTACGATTAAATTGGCAATGTAATCAATTACATTTCATTTTTGGTCAGTTCAATCGATTACAATTACTCAAACTGTAATCTATTACAATTCCCCCATGTCTGGTCTTAAGTCACCATACCGGTAGGAAACCTGGTTGTATTCTGAAATGTGATATCAAAAGATGCATTTTTATGGCATACCCTCTTTTGCCAAGCTGAATATGCCACTGCTACAATGGAATGTATTAACGAACATTTTTAAAAGTTTAGACCTACTGTGTGTACCATTTTTGGCATAGATGAATTAATGTGATTGGTGTGCTTTTATAAGTGGGATATAATCACTTGAAATTATGATGCTGTGCTTGAATTTATTGTTTCATTATGCTTGTCATGCTTATCTTAGCAGGGTCCATGCATTTATCAGACATACTATTTGTCAATCAGTTGTGCTCTTGTTAAAAGCTTGAAAGTATTGACAATGGACATTGCTGGGTCAACACTGTTCATTCATCTCCTTGTTGTGTTGTTTGGTGCTGGTGCATGGATTGCAGTCAATGGAGTATGGGTGGAATTACCTGTAATTGTGTACCAAACCCCAGAAGAATGGAATCTACCTGCATACTTGACCATAATATCTCAAGTCGGGAACATTGGTCCAATCATTGTTGCGATCATGCAGGTACTCTTTATGTTTTGGTTGTCAGTTCTGAAGGGAACTTCTGACATAAAGATTTTAATGAAAGCTTAAAAAATTGCAAAACACTATCTTTGAAATATTGCTCAAGAATGTTTCATAGAATCATTAAGTTTTCTACATATTTGTTGCAATGATTGTCTTTTATAGGCCTTCTTCTCAAAGTATTACAATCAGAATGCAATGATCTATAGCATTCTCTCCATTGGAACCCTTTCATGCTTACTTTTGTGTTTCTTTTGGAATGAAACCGCTTTTGTTGGTGGGAAAGAACTAAGCCTTGCATTATTTATGTTGTGGTGAGTAAATGTTGATGCCTTGCATTTAAAGTAGCAACAGGTTGCATTTCTAGATTCTTTTATAATATTTATCAAACCATTTAAAGTTTATTTCGTGTTTTGATGCAAAATGAGTCTGTCTAATCATATGTTGCAATTATAGTTTCCTCCCTGACATTTTTTAACTGTTGGTCTCGCATTTGCTTTGCGTTATTGTATAGTACACAGCTCACCCCTCATGGCATATTTTTACTGTTGTGTTGCAACCTCTCCGGTGGTGTTGCGTTGATTGTGTGATCCACCATCAAAGGGATGTGTGCAAAGAACAAAAATATATATGCGTGGTGCGAACAACCAATAATAGAGTGATCCCGATGGAGTGATCTTGGTGAGTGTCCTCTAATAATGCTTGTGAACCTGGTGAACAGTTGATTGTGCTTGCTAACAGTGACGACGAGAGTGATCTTGTCGGGTGATCTCTATTGTTGCTTGCTGCCACAGTGCGAAGCTTTTCGTACATGCTGCTCGGGATTTCGGAACACAACAAAATGGTGCTGTGACCAGGATGTGAAGGTCGTGCCGAGTTTAGCCTTCACACAAAGAATGTGCGATCAGTGTGGTTCGTTGTAAAAAGGAGGGGATGTTGTTGCAACTTCTCTGGTGGTGTTGCGTTGATTGTGTGATTCACCATGAACGGGATGTGTGCGAAGAACAAAAATATATATGCGTGGTGCGAATCAATAATAGAGTGATCTTGGTGAGTGACCTCTAATAATGCTTGTGAGCCTGGTGAACAGTTTATTGTGCTTGCTAACGGTGACATCAAGAGTGATCTCATCAGGTGATCTCTATTGTTGCTTGCTGCCACGGTGTGAAGCTTTGCGCACATGCTGCTCGGTATTTCCGATTGCAACAGTTGTCATAGTTTTACAATAAGTGTGTGTGTGTATAAGTCATCCTAGTTTTACAATCAGTGTGCATCAACATATCAATCATATCTTTTAGGCACATAAAACTCATCTGGTAACAGAAGAACCTTATAGACAAATAAATCATACAGTTTACTGAAATACTAAAAAAATTCAGTTAATTTTGTGTCTTTCACTGGTTTGCATGGTTTTTCTAACAACCTTATTAAACCATCTTGCAGTTAGTATATGCTACAATTTAGGAAGATTTTTTCTGAGTGTTGTTTGCTTATTTCCTTGCTACTTACATTACTAAACATGTGCTTAGTTGTAATCAATATCAACGCATGCTTCCCTGTATCTCTATTTGGTGGCTAACTAACAGTAGACTAAGCTTGTGACTGCTAGCAAGTTTTCAAACTGTTTTTTATTTGGTGCAGTTTTCTTTTTTTGGAAAACAGTTATATAGGCATTTGACTGGTGAACAGTAGTGGTGCAAATTGCTCTGTGGGGATTACACAGTGTTTCATACGTTACACTATGCAATCCATAAACAGTCAATTTGGAATTGTTTTAATGTGAATTTAAAAACTGTCAACTATTATCTCATTTTTTGTATTTTTCAGTTTTCCTATGTACATTTAGAGATATGAGATGCTTGATCTCCCAAAACAAAATGTGTTTGATATTCTTTTCATGAACAGTCATTGTGCTTCTGTGCACATTGAGGATGCTGAGTTCTACATTCATATGCTGGTTCCCCTATCGATGTGAATAGTGTAAGCATAGCATCACACGAGCTAAAAGTCAACCACACTTTTGATCATGCATTGCGATGAAGACATCTGATGTTGCGAACCATGTTTTGCAGGTTTGCACTTGCATTTGTGGATTGCAGCTCTTCAGTCACATTTCTGCCGTTCATGACCATATTTCCCAACACTTTCCTTACCACCTACTTCTTTGGCGAAGGTCTGAGTGGACTTTTTCCCAGCGTATTTGCCCTCGCCCAAGGTGCTGGCGACTCAGCTTGCCTTAACGTGTCCCACTTCAATAGCACCACCAACACAACGACCTACAGTAGGGAAGTTGTGGCAACCCAGCCGAGGTATGAAACCTTGTTCTGCGGATAATGCTGTGATGCCCTTGTTTCGAACATGGCTTTAGCAACTAGTTCGTGTCGTATGTTGTGAATTAATCTGCCAGAAATCTTATTGACCTCTAGGTTAGTTTTAGTGTCTGTGAGAGCATTGCCCATAGACCTCTTTCAGCAGACTTTTGCTGAATTACTGATCAAGGCTGACTGACCATTGCACGATTTACTTGAAGACCTGTTTAACTTGCGTAGCGGTACGCGGGCGTAGCTGGGCATTCTGGCAATCGTGTTTTTCTGCAGATTTTCTGAAGCAGCCTTTTTTGGACTCTTGTGCGCAATGATGGTGCTGTGCAGCATCTCGTTCTTACTCCTCAACCACCTGCACATTGCGAAGAAACTGTACGTGTCCATTCCAACAACTGACGAATCTGATGAGGCACTGGAGCCAGGTGGCAGCGGGACACACGACGGCGTTTATCAAAGCATCGAACTGGAAGACTCTTCGGGGAGTGGAGAGAGCTTACCGAAATCACAAGCTGTCGAAACAAGTGACAGTCGAAACAGCGTCAAGAAAAGTCCAAAACGTCCGAAACTCGATAATAACGATTACCTCTATTTGGTTGTGCTAATATTTTTTGTGAATGCAATATCCAACGGAATCCTACCGTCTGTGTCGTCATACTCGTCCCTTCCATACGGACAAACCGCGTACCACCTGTCCACGTCGCTAGGCAACATGGCCAATCCTTTGGCATGCTTCATAGCATTTTTCCTTCCGACAAAGTCCTATCCGGGAATCGGCGCTATCTTTTTGATAGCAGTAGGTAAGTACGGTGCCGTCTCTCGCGTGTGGACTGCGGGTGCGCTAGCAGACCAAACTCACGATATTGTTGTGTGGTGTTCCATTCCACCCAGGTTTTGCCGCGTATCTGATGGTTCTCGCTGCCGGAAGCCCTTGCCCGGTACTCGTGAACGACCCAGCTGGTGCTGCTCTCATGGTGAGTTTGGCTTGACTGAAGTATGGCCCGAACGCACGATCGAAAATTTCAAGTGTTAAACCGGATGTCATTCCGTGCGGGGAGGGCGTTAGTTTCGAATGCCTTTCTGTGCAACTTGGGAAGTATTTACTCAAATGCATGTGCAAGGATGTTGGTCAGTGCCTGGTTGATGTTTGTTAGGCTACGATGATCGTAATGCTTTAAAATCGTCATTTTATTGACAAGATGCAAATGCACTCTTTGCGTTTAAATGTTTCATGCATGCTGTTATTCGCACAATGACTCACTTTGCTTGATAGCTTCAGCTTTGATTGTCATGGGAAACTTTCCAGCCTCAGATCCGCTTCGTTCCTGACACAGATACTTTCAAGGACCCAACTTACAAGTTCAGAGCTTACGTCTTGCAGTGTATAATTACTGAAAAGTAGCTTGTTCGAAAGGCGCCCACACCATCAAGCTGCATATGCTTTTTTGGAAGAAGTGTTTTACTAAGTGTTTACAAGCAGTTAGTGGCAGTTTCTGAAACGGTGCGTCCAAGCAATTAAAAAAAACATTTCTTCGCTTAAAGTGCACTAACAGTCGTTAAAACTGCGCTCAACTCGAGTGCATTTCAAAACCAGTTGCAGCCATGAATCTTGGCAACTTCTCGGTGCTGCGAACGCCTCTGCGACATCCTGATTCACGTGAGCGCTGCTTTGCCCAACCACGACCGCGCCGAGTTTGTTTCTTTGTATTATATCGTCACAGAGTCCGACTGTACTTTGCCATCACCAGATCAACGCGTATAATGATGGCATGAGTAGTATTGCCTTGAGTCCTTTATTGCAGAAAAGAAAATTCTTAGTTGTTTATTTGCTCAACGTTAGGTTAAAAAAATTGTTTTGAAGTTGGAATATTCGCAGTGTTTCCGCGGATAGCGGTTATCAAAAGGGTAGCCTTTAAACAGGCTTGTATAGGCCTATGGAGGCAACCTTCAAAGAGTATTGTTGTATCGGCCATGCTTGAGTTACCTCAGGAATTGTAAGGAATTGCGTAATTCCTGATTGTGCCACGCAGTTAGTTGCGATTTCACGAGACTTCACCACTCTATACACATTTCACAATGCTCTCCACTCGAAGCTAGGTGTGTATAAAATGAATAAATCAGTAAACAGATAATTAAAAAGTGGTGATGTAAGCAAATAATTTCAAGGCGCACTGGGTATACGTACATAAGCCTTGTGATACTTTTAAGATTGCAATTAGCGACACTTCTAAGCTTGCAGCTACAGCCTGGCTTGCGAATCATGCAATTCTTCTTCGAAGCAGTGTTTCTGAGCCGATTATGATCAAACGCCGAGTAGTAGTACGGCAGCCGGTTACATACTAAATTTTTATAGAAGTTCTGTAGTATTTCCAGCGAACCAACGAGGTAACCACAGCGATCTTTGTGATATCCTTTTTATAATAATGAAACGCATTTCAAGTTCAGCAAATCGATACTTGAAGGATGCGACGAAAGTTGAAAGCTAAGGTAAATATATGTGGGTGCTTCGTCATCAGCACTTTTGCAGTTGACATGGCCTTCGCAGAGATGTTGGCACGAAAGCTTTAGAATCAAGACAGCCTTAGAAGCCGAGCTTTTACGGTGAAAAGAGTGCACGCGAAACGGTTAATTCAATGAACCTTCGGATTGGTACGTTCGTATCTTGCTTTGTCATTTTATGAAACTAGCTTGGACCAAACAGCGGGTACCGATCGAGAATCGCAGCGTGTTGTTCAGAACCCATCTTTTTGTTCCACAAAGACCAACAGAGCATTGGCGCCCCCGGAAAGTGGTCGCGATGACAATTGCAGGATTTAAATCCGCGCAGTGGAGATCAGTGCGGTGTCGTCAGGCAGTCGATTGCTGCTGACGCGTTGGAACCGCTCCGTGGTTCACGTCGGAAAAAAAACAATAAATGCCGGCGAGAGTTCCGTGTTTTGCAGTTGCGCGGTTTGTCGTCGCTCATGTTCTCAAAGCACAAATTGCACCGCAAGCTATTTCGCATCGGGCGCCTCGTTTGAACTGTTGCCCTGGCGCGGGCAAATTGTTTTCGCGCGCCGTTCGGTTGACAACGGCCGAGACAACAACAAGCAGCTTGCATGTACAAGTTGATCAGAAAGAAGACGTTGGTGGCGCTGGGTTCAAGGTAAACTTGAGAAAATCACTCCTTGGATTGTTGACTTGCACCAGAGCTATGCGTTCCTTAACCCGACTCACCTTTGCCGTGCTTCAAAAACCAGCAGGTTTGCCCCGGAAAGGCGCATTGGGTGTTTTTTTTCAAGACCTGATTTTAGTTGTTTTGCTTTAAAAAAATTTGTCAGATGCCATTTACCTCGGTTGTCTATCTAAAGATCAAACTGGACCAAGTAAAGATTTCAGTTAGAATCTTTAGAGCAAACACCAATCTTGAAACATCATTTTAAAGTAGAATATGTTAATGTTTTGTAAAGTTTAAGAATTTTGGAACCTACAATTTGCATGTAGATGTAAGTTATACTTAGACCGCAAGATAATCATACACCAATAGAATAAACGAGTCCGTTACTCGCACTCATTGTACGCAATGTGTGCATATTGCTGTAACGTGACGATCGACAATAGCGTTTACCCCGGCAGAATGCTATCTTTGTTGCTGACAAGTCGGGATGTGTTTGCGATGGCGGTGGTGGAACAAAAGCTTCGACACATGCCTGGCCCAGTTCAGGCGCATGTTTGCGTGCCGTTCCGAGTGTTGACAAGCTGCCGCTGTTGCGCTTGGCTTCACATATGCTGACGGTGCGTTTCCTGCAATGCAGTTGGGCGTTGGTTGTGGGCGTGAGCAAGCACTGCCTTGCATCGTGATTGCTCGGAGATAGTAAATTATACGTTGTTTGTCTCGTGAAAGTTACACGTTGTTTGTTTTGTACGAGTTACACGTTGTTTGTCTGATACTAGTTGGTGTTGTTTGTCTCGCCCATCTCTGCTTTGGTGCTGTGGCAATGAGCTTGAACTTGTTCTAAGTTGATTTAAAATTCGCGCAGTACCTTTTGTTACCAAATATGCTTGACAGCTGGTAAAGCATAAAATTGACGTTTTTCGTATAGGAACTGATATTGGCAGTGACGGCTGAAAGCTTACACAAAATAATCGGTTACTTCTTCCAAGTCCTTTAACAGCACAGCATGTGTTACAGCGCTTGTCTCTTGTGAAATTTTCTATTGTCTGCAAATAGCAAATGTAACTTTCCTCATTCTATCTTACCACAGCTGTTTTCCAAGAACTGCTAAAATTTTGTCGTTACTTTACGTTGATTTGGTTTGTTGCAGGTCATCAGCCAAATCCTGTTCGTCGGCTTTGCGACTTACGTAAAGGTATCCATCGCTCAGATCTTCCGCGAACGCGGCCACAAGAAATCGCTTGTCTGGTACGGCACCGTTGTTCAGGCCGGGTCGTTGACAGGCGCCATCATCATGTTCGTCATGGTCAACGTTTGTCTTTTCTTCGTGGCCGGCAACCCGTGCCTCGTTTGCCCATAATCAGCGGAACACAGTCCGTTGCCAGATCGTGACCTGTGCATTTGCTGGTGAAGAGCCACTTTGCACCGCGCAAGTCTGGAAGTGCGCCAACTCATCGTTAAATAACAAACGACCGAGAGATCGTTCTCGCTTTGCCGAAGCGCTCCACAACTGGTCTTTGAATGAACAGAAGATGCCACATTTGCTTTTGATTTCAATCAACTTCTTCGCATGGGACATGTCGGAAAGATCCTTAGGCCCTTGCAAACTTTCCCGCACATACTCTCAGCTTGCGGACGGTCTGGTTTGAAACCGTTTCAACTGGTGGCTAATTTAATGAAAAGCCTGGAAGTTGCACCGCACTTGTCACGTGATCAGTGCTCACCGCTCGAATGACGTCACACGTCGCCGTCATCTCTTCTTGCCCAAAATTACCGAAAGGATATATTTTGGGCTGGAGCAATGTTTTACTGCCGTTTACCGTGAGCAAAACGGTGTTGTTAACAGTCAAGCTAACCTTTTACAATATGACATGAAGTTTTCAAATTTGACCGCGTGGTATTCGCATCTTTTCAAATATGTGGAAATCAGCGATGCAAGACGAAAGCGCTGTTCTTGTCCGATTTCACTTTCATCTTTGTCGTCGTTGGTGTTTGAAAAATGCGTTTCAAATATGGGTTTCAGATGGTGAGGCGCGGATCTGATACTGTGTGAAGTGTTTCGACAACCGATGTTTGTGCATTTCGCGCCGTAGCAGATTAATTTCGTTTAATTCTTTGGCTGCAAATAAAATCCCTGAGGCTGTTTTCAGTTTGTCGCGAGGCGGCGAAATAATAAAAGCAGAAAAACGAAAACAGCACCATGTGTGTTGTTGCTGTTGCGATGAATTTGCAGAATCAAGTTGGCAATGAAAAAATCGCATCCCCGGTAAATCGGCGTATTCCCTATGCAATATAATCTGTGCATTTAGCAGTGAAGAACTTACTACATTTATATTAGTGTTCTCGTGCTAGCCGCAATTCGGCTTCGTGCGAAACGGCTTGCTGAAGTTCGTTGGTACGAATTGAACTTGTCAAGGCGTTGATTACCTTACCTTTGGCAAAATAAATATCTTGCAGCCTCGTAATGTTGCCAGTTGAATAACAATTTTTATATGAAAATCTTCGCAACCGATGTTTCCATCACGAGATTCGCATTGTGTCAATTTGCTCGGTGTTATCCAATCAACCTCGTACTAGTTCTTAATGATTGCGTTTTTTGCAGCTTTTTTACGTTTTGAGATGATAAAGTTCTAGGTGTTGCTGTGCGGTATGTTTGAACCGGGTGTGTTTCGAAGACTTCTCCAAACTTATATTCTTGTGTGCGTTGCTACTTTACGGCGTGATGCCACTCGGGTACCCACGTATTCATGTATGTCAGTTCCACTCGCTTTTTGCTTCCCACGCTTACGCTGGTCGAGCACGCGTTCGCGACGCCCGAGAAAAGATGCAAATTATTTATCAAGTGTACGCGAATTTGTGAATTTTATGAATAAATAGCGCGAAACACCTTGTCTCAAATTCGATGCTGGAAGAAACCCAGGGACATGTGATCGTGAACTGCGTAATCCTGGCAACGCGCGCGCTTGGTCCAAAGGTATGGAAAAGCTCGAAGACTTAATCGGAGTAGAAGAATGAAATCGAAATGCATCATGGATGGGAAACAGCTGCAATATCCTGAGGCACTTGAACGTTGTATAATAAACGGGTTTATCGATAGATTTAACTGCTTCAGTGCACCTTTGAGCGTCTTAATTCGATCCATGCATTGTACCTGACACGACTCACACCAGCTACATTTGCAAAGTCACTGACCAATTTCAGATTTCGACATCCTTCGCGTACAGCGTCTCGCCTTCCATTAACCTAATTTGATGAACAAGTAAAGCGTGGGCTCGTCTGAGACGCGAAAGTTTCTTTTTGGCCAGCAAGTTTTCACGTTTTATCGCTCGAGACTGTATTCGCTCATCCGTGAAAATCTGACCATGCATTGTGACGTCAAAAATGTTGCCTGATTTCATCTAAATTTGTCTTGAAAACTTGGAGGTCATTGAAAGTTGATCAAATTTTGTAATAACCAAGATAAAATAATACATTCTATGCAAACAATGGTTTTTGCTGCATTTCGAAAGAGCTGTTCAATGTTCTAACCATGTTGCTCTCTTTATTGGTGGCTATTGGCAATATCATTTTTGACTGAAAATAAGTTTTCGTGCAGAGTTTTTGTAAAGTGCTTAGTAGCAGCGCAAATGCGTCCGAGCATTTCACTATTACCCCTAGGCAGTTTTTGTTTTTATAAAGCAGTAGTGTTTGTAAATCTTTCTGGTTTGGAAGTTACGTGTAAATATTTGTAACTGACCTATAACGACGGAAAATATTTTACAGCTGTAAGTTTCATGGTCATCCTGCCACCTCTGGCAAAAACTATGAACTTGTGCTCACCGTAAGCTCCTTGTCCATAATCACGAAGAGTTACACTGACGCAGTCACACCAGCGAAGCCTCACCCATAAAATATCTAAGCTCTTGACTTTAAGTGGAAATGCGGCCCAACGGTAGAGCACCATAGACATACTATTTTCGCGTTAGAATACATATTATTCAAAGTTATTTGTTTTAGTCATTTTTGCAATGTGCATAGGCGTTCGTCCACACGCCATAGACATTTTGGCAAGATAATGATTTGTGTAGAATTTGGTAGTGCAGGTGCCCCAGTACGCCACTTTCATGTTCTGTTACTGACTTGCAGTTCATACTGGCCAATAGAACGTGCAGCAAAGATCTCGTGACGGTTATTTTTGTGCTCAAGAGGGTACAGATTAATAATTTCCTCGAGGTTATGCCGTGCTTCATGTCCGTCATTCATTTACTTCTGCTAAAATGTTTACCTTGAGGCACAACCATGATCCCGCAAGTCGCATTCAAGCTACTATTTTTCAAGTTAACATTAAGGTATTTTGCTTTGCCAACCTAACCTATGCATTTGGCTACATCGACCAAGCAACTTATTCAAAACCAATGCCTCTTGTTTCTTTTGTAATGTTGAGTGAATAAGAGTTGTTCTTGACAAATTGCAAGACCACTAAGTCTACCCGTTTCTTGCGGTAACTTTTTATGTTGACCGCAAACACCAAAGCTGCATGCATAGGCGTAGCCAGGGGACCTAGGTGGTGCATAGGCGTAGCCAGGGGGACCTCGGTGGCCATGCCCCCCCCACATTTTTAGAAAATATAGTCATTTTGTGCTTTCAGAGGCGGTATCCCAAACAAAAGTGTTATTCGCCTAAAATCAAACCATTTGGCCTCCCAATTTTTTGGGCTGGCTACGTTACTGGCTGCATGTCATATCAGAAGGACTTCAATGTATTGAAATTGCTAGTTTTCACGTATATAGTCTATGCCAGAGATCGGCAACCTTTTTTGCATTGCGGACCGGTTTCAGCCAGGCATTATTTTACGGACAGACCCTCAATAAAATATTGAATGTTTGGCACATGCAAATTTATAACAACTCGTAAGTCATCATGGCGCTGATTAAGTTAGAGATCTGGGCCTAATTTGCTGCAATACGATGCTCCGACCTGTAGGGATTACTGTATGTTAGTCAATGACACCCGCAGTGTGTTCCTTATGTCAGTCGTTCCAATCACATTTGGACCAATTTGGCCTTGGTTCCGAATGGCCCGGTAACAATTTATTCCCGGACCACCACCGGGCCGCAGCCCGGTCTTTGCCGATCCCTGAATGCGATTGCTCGGACGGCAATCTAGCGGGTTTGGGTGCCTGAAAAAATTATACATTTTCTGCACACCTCAAAACATGGCGTCTGCCAAGTATATGCATAAAAAATGTTGTTGCCTGTCATAATGCATGTGGAAAAGTTGTTATTTTTTGTCTTAAAAACTCCAACTGTGCAACCAAACAAGCGAAAGCACGTTCCATTCGACACAGAGTGCAAATTCAAACTGCAAGTAGTTTCGTAAATTTATTATCACTGTATAGTGCCGAAATTCTTCGTTGCTGCATAACTGTATAGCAGAGTTGGGCTGTAGTTAACTATTAAAAGAGCGAGCTAATTTTCCAGTAGCCTACCGATAGCGGTAGCACCTCTACGTTTTGAAAAAGATAAGGGATGCTGTAGCGAGCTATCACCACTTTACCGCTACCGCTATACGCTAATTTCGCGTGAGTGGTGGCCAAAGGAAAAAGTTCGTAAGAGCTTTTCTTTTCGCAAACATTGGTAGTAACTGCTTTTTTCACTGTTTTGAGTTGATTTTGGGTGATTTGTTTATGGCTAGCTAGCAGCGATGGGAAAGATTTCGCTCAGGCTGCTTCTTAACCTGATCGATCGGTTCCATGTAAGTTCGCAAAAAAGTCAGCATAAACGACAAACTTAAAGCCGTTAGGACTTGGAAGTATCGGCTACAGCAGTTGCGTAGCGAGGCCGAGTGTCGCCCGGGGTCGACCACAAAAGTGCTGCCCTTTCCAACCCTCAAATTTAAAATGAAATAAGGTCATGTTTCGTGCTTAGTAAATATATAAGAACTATTAAAACATCTTGAACATCAGAATCAAACACAAACTGAAATGAGTGTTGTTTTTTATTCTCGATTATGGGTCTTGCTTTTTCTGCTTGTTCGCCACCTTTCTCATCATTTACTTTTCCTGTTTTTCAGCTTTTTTTATATATGCATCTATGGACTCGGCATATTTCGTTAGATTTTCTTCCCTGTTGGCTTTCAGTCCGCTGTAAGCCGCACCATATAGCTTGATTTGTTTACTCATTCTAGTAGGGGATTAAACGAAAAACAAAAAAATGTGTTATTGCGGGGCCCAATCAGAGAAGTGATGGCGGGATACTTACTTTACAGATGCAAACATTTATTCATGTTTGTATTTCGTGTAGTACTCCCGTGTTTACTTGAAACAAAGTATATATACTGCATATAGTATGCTGTAGCAAGATATTTAATAATCTAATCTCAATAATGTAAAGAATGTTTCATTGTTCACTTCCCGTTGCAGTAGTGGTTTATTTCTCTTAGATTATATAAAAGGCTTCAAACATTAACTCTGTCGCCACTTGCGCGGGACCCACTTAGATAAAATTTGTCGGATAGGCTAAAACCGGCTCTAGTTGAGAAGTGTTGGCTTGCAACCTCCATCGTGAAGCAAATTTAGTCGAGCTCTTGAGTTGGGTTCCTTCCAATTGCGTTGAGTTGGGTTCCTTCCAATTGCGTGCGCATAGTGTTATTCCTTACCTTAGCGACCATATCCCATTTGTGTAAACAGGGGCGGAAACGTCGGACGCCGGTGCGGAGGTGGTTAAGCTGGACCTACGCTGTCGCTGTCCTTGGCAGGTTCATTCCGAGAGGTTGGGTGCCGGTGTCGAGGTGACAGTACGGAGTCTCGTAGTGTTGTACAACCACTCCGTACTTCTGTTGTTGTCGTCAGATGGACTGATGAGTTGTGCGGCGGGTACAAATGGGTGTCTCGATTTGAAATGCCAAACATTCCCACTCGGTGGACATGTTAGCACTGCAGGGGAAGATTTAGGGGAGGGTAAAGTTAGCACCTGCCCGGGGGCCTCCAAACTGGCATTCATGAGCCGTGAGACCCCTGGTTAAGACTGGTTTAACATATTTAATGTGAATAATTATAAAAATAGTTAATAACACAACAACAGTATTAGTAAACGTAGAAAAATTCATATTTATGGAAATTATTGTCATTTTTTCTTTTTTTACTGACGGAAAACTACAACCAATAGAAGAAAGCATTATTTGGGCGAAAGTGAACTTTACGGGTCCCTAATGAAAAATATAGAAAACAAAGTTAGAGACGGCAATAATTCAATATATACTTCAGGAATTCCTTGACTGAGACAAGAGGCCTTGTGACGTAACATTGTCTGTGTCATTTTTGTCAACAGTGGAAGGTTGTTTTGTGCTTTTATGTCTTTCTTGGATTATGTTTTTTTTTATCAACAATTGAAAGTCGTTTTATTCGCTTAGTAATGTACAGTATAATACTTTTGATAGAATCATATTCTTATTAAAACTGAACAAACAATATGGTATTTTAAACTTTTTTTAGAATCTTGTTTTTATCAAATTGTACAGTCATTTTTACTAAGTTTAATGTGCGACTTTACTTATTATGATTACATATTTATAGCTAACTGATAATAGTATTTCCTTGACCTTGAACATAATTTCCTTGAGGTACTGAGGGTCTACCTACACAAAGGCTGCCCTAGAGCTTCCGCCTGCCTACATCCATGGCACAGCTTGCTAGGGACAGTGTGGCTCCTTTGCGACGAAGCTTAGCAGGTTAGCAGGTTGGATGCCCGCGAGGATAGGAACATTGTCCGCTGGTATAGGACGCAGGCATCCAGTCACAATTCGCAAGGCGTCATTGATAACAAGGTCAATGCGGCGGGTGTGAGCTCTGCAGCACCAGACAGAAGCGCAGTATTCCGTTGTTGAGTGCATCAGGGCCAGAGCTAAGGTGGCCGTTCGCAACCTTGTTGCCCCAGCACACCAGCTTTCTCATGATTGGTCTAACGTAGGCGTAAGTAAGTGAAGCTAACTGCACAAGCACACACCCTTTGTGGCCTATTCGTTTTAAAGTTTGTTTTAGCTAGGAGACTTCAAGTGTTTGAATAAACGTGTTTGCACAATTCTCCAGTTTGCTTCCCTGTTTAAACATCATTGCTTCCTTTGTAAACATGTTTGCTTGCCTGTGTAAATACAATATAATGAAGCTTAGTTGAGGTAAGAAAACTTTGTGATTCTAAAATTTTTCTTTTGGTTTTTCATTTTAGCAGTGAAACTGTTTCATACACTACAGTAGGGTATATGCAAGTAACTAGGTCTACAGGTGGCAAAATGAAACGTTTAAGTGGAGCCTTAGTTTCATTTGAGAAAAACAAGCAGCCCCAAAAAATACTCAAGCGACACCACTTGCGGTCACAACGCGGAGTTTGGGAAGCACTGGTTTAGCGTATGTGCTGCGCAACACCTTGCCATTAACTTCTAGGAATTCCTGACAGAAACAGGTTAAATCATTGCAACTATGCCTCTTTTACCTTGGCTTTCTATTAACTGGTTAATATTTGCTAAATGATTCTGTGTGTCGATTGGGATCAAGGCATCTAATTCTCATATTTTTGTCGAGCGACAAGAAGCTTCTCGTGTGCTACGGTGCCCTTACACCGTAAGTGTCTCTGGCAGGAACCACAACCAATTTTTGCTTTAGGGGGTACAAACATTGCACAGAAAAACTAACTTAATTACTGCAAATCAAACCCATTTATTTGGGTATGCAAATAAAGTATGCTCTTTTTTGCACAGCGTTTCCCACGTCGGTTCAGTATTTTCAGCGAAAAATTAAAAAGGAGTCACAAATTCTTAAATCTGTAACAACTGTGATCGTTGCTTTTCGTGTAAATAATTGTGATATTTGATGGATATTCCAAAGTTTATCCTAAAAATAATGAAGTGCAGAAAAGTTCATTCACTTTTTTTTGAACAGCAATCTAGGCTTTGAATTATACCTTTGCGTTTGAAATTTTTGAGAAAAATCCATATTTGTATATTGGCGGTGCTGATTTTCTGGTATTTTTAAAAAATCAAAAAACTCGTTCCCCACATCCGTTTAGCCTTTCCGATGTCAAGCGAAATTTCTGACTTCACACCATGTGCGCATGCACAGAGTAATATTACACATACCAAATACGCTGATAAAACTGATTACTGGGGCTTACGAATTCGTGTTTAGATAAGTGTGTCGGGTTAGGGTTTGGGTTAGGGTAAGAAAAAGAAAAATAATTAGGTCAACGACTCAGCAGTGATATCGTGACTTGAGTCAATGACTCGACTCGAGTCACGATTTTTGGTGACTCGGACTCGACTCGAGTCACGTTGAGAAAAAATGGTGACCCGACTCGAGTCACGTTTTTCACAGAATGACTCGACTCGAGTCACATTCAATGACTCGAGTCAGAGTCGTTTTTACAAAGTCTCTGAGTTCCTGATAGACAAACCCACTTCGTGTGCACTTAAAAAATGAGCATTTTTTGCTTCAGTGATAATCAAGGTTGGTGCAAATTTTCTGTTTTGCTTGTCTAGTCGTACTATGTTACATTTTAAGGATCAAGAGCCCCAACTTGCACAGATGTAGACCTGAGACTTTTCTTTCACTGAGGGGTCAGCAGGGCACAATATACTGACAATTTATCGTGGTTTCATGCAGTATTTGAATATTGTGATCCAGGCAATGGGTCTCTTGAGTCTTTTCTAGATACAAGTAAAGTGATTCAACTTTTTCAGATTCAAATCCAATCCAAAAACTATATTGCAAAATGTAATTTAAAACGGAAACCGATTCTTGTTTAAATCTACATTTTTGCCACTGTTATTAGCCTAAGCCCATGTGGCGACGTGATTGCGCCACATATAACGTCGAATTCGTAGTAGCAATAGAAGAGTGAATCTGGGCAAACGTGTAAGCGCAATTGCTATTATGCTGAGGATCGTCGGTTCGACTGTGTCTTTGGTTGGCTCAGAGCGACGCAGCATTGTGCCTGCAACAAATGGCTCCCAACGTGTAGGTAGCTGCAATCCACTTTTAACCTGCGGTCCTGCAGTAACCTGTAGTCCCAAAACTGAACCGAAAGTTGTGATAAAACTCAAAAGAAAATAATCAATTCCAATCCAAATCTGTTCCAGCAAAATTGATAACATCCAAATCGATCAATAGATTGAAATGTCGTGAGATTTAAATCCAAGTACATGTACATCTCTGGCCATTTTCATGTATTTGGCATGCAAAGGACAAGGAAGTATATTTCTTGTGTTGTGATCAAAAAGCTCAAACGGCACAAATCACATTGTGGCAGCAAGCAATAATAGAGATCACCCGACGAGATCACTCTAATAATGCTTGTTCACGTCACATATATTTGCGTGTTGCCCTTTGTGCACATCCCCATTTGAGGTGAATCGCACTTTCAACGCAACATCAACTCAGAAGTTACAACAACGTCCCCTCCTTTTTGCTGTGAACCGTACCTGTCGCACATTCTTTTTGTGAAGGTTGCACCTGGCACCACCTTCACATCCTGGTCAAAGGACCACTTTGTAGTGATTGGAAAGCCCAGGCGGCAAGTATGCAAAGCTTCACACTGTGGCAGCAAGCAACAATAGACATCCCACGTCGTGCTCATTCTATTTCTGCGTGTTTGCGACACATATATATGGGTGTTGCTCTTCACGTATATCCCGTTCGTGGCGAATCGCACATTTGTAGCAGACACATTACAATGGTCTGTACATTAAATGTTGTTCTAATAAAAAGAAAACAAAATCCAAACGTCAAGCAACAAAGATGAAAAATGCTGACACGTAGCCCAAAGGCTGTGATCAGTCAAGCACGAAAAACGTGACAAACAAAACACAACATTTTCACAGTTTGTTAAAGCAGAGAAAACTTCAGATAATTTGGTTAGAAATCTGAAGACAAACTGTATACGCATTAAATCAAATAAAATTTGATTTGGAAAAACAATGAACAAAGAGCAAGAAAGGAGGCGAACAAAGCTGAAGAAGGCCTAAAAGAATGATGTCACGGAAAAGTACAGAAAATTAACCATTAATGATATAATTAAGAATCATGACTAAAAACCCCATTAAGCTTTATGATGTAATGCTTTATTAGGAACCAATAAATGATTAATTAGGGAATTTCCAGCAGATCTGGGTATAAAAGAGACAATTTTGGCTGCCCAGAGCAGTTCACTTTTCTACTTTGAACTGAGAACTCCTTCCTTGGTCTACGCCATCTTTGAGTGGTTTAGCCATTGAAGTAAATTGAGACTCTGCCTTGCGGCCACCTTAGCTCGACGGGTGGTTCGTGAGTGTTATTGAGGCATTCCGGGGTCGATTCCACTGACCCTCAATAGCGTGAGTTCTCAGACTAAAAGCAATGTCAATGACTTGCATTTTGGTCGACACTAGTGCCATTGTCCGAGTGAATCCTTGACACTCAGAACCACAAATTTGGCTTGTCCAAATTGCTCCTTGCCACCTGGACTGATATTGTCAAAAGGCCATAGCCTTGTTCAGTCCTAGTGAAATTCTGTCACGCCACCTGTCCTCTGGATTGATATTGTCAAAAGGCCATAGCCTTGTTCAATCCTAAGGCAAAACCCTGAAGCCCCTTCCCATTAAGAAGGCCTTGACATAGGTATTCCCTATCACCTTGTTTGACGATTTAAAAAGTGAAAACAACGTTGTATTTTCACAAACGGTTGGGTCCCGCTTTAAGCCAGTCATATATCAAATTTAGTTTGACATGTTGTCCGATTAAAAATGTACGACAGGATAACAGGGAAAGCTTGCACACAAAAAATACGTGCTACGAATTTGCGGAAACATAACTTAGGAACCTTCTTCATAAAAAGTTTGCGAATCCGCGTCACGACCTGAACTGAACATAAGAACGACTTACTAAACATAATATTTCCCCTTTAAGAACGACATGTTTGAACAAGAAGGTTTAAGGCTAAGAATCAGGAACTTGATATCTGTAAGATTGGCAAAGACTTAGAAAAGTTGTGTCTGTGTCGTTGTGTTCGAAGGCGTTTCGAGGGTGGACATTATATGAAACTTATTGGTAAGTTTCAGTGTTCGTGTGTATTTCTTTTATGAAATAAAAACAACAAAACTATTGAAAAAATATGCTTCTATCGTGTCTCGATTATTTAGAAAATTAGGAATTTTAGGGAGACCAAGCGAACTTTAACTTTCGTGAATGTCGTCCTTGTTACGTCTAAGACCGAACCCATGTAGCAGATTTCAGATGTAACTAAATGCGACAATCTAAGTCTTAATTGATTTAGAAACTCGTCTACACATTCAACACAACACTAACCGAGTGGTTGCAACACTTGCAGCAAAGTTGGGCTAGATTTTTGAAATGACCAAGAGTGAAAGGGACAAGTAAAATGCAAACTCACAAAACTTAGATATAAATAACCTGCAATCAAACTTGTTGAAACAACACTGGGCACCAGTTTCTAATCTATCGGGCACCATTTAATAGCATGTTGGGCGCCATTTCGTAACATAAAAAATGTAATAGAAAAAATGTGAAATTTCATGTGACTCGACATTTACTCGAGCTTGCAAACCAATGACTCGTAGTGACTCGACAGTTTTTGTGACTCGACTCGACCACGTCATGACTCTGACTCTGACTCGAAAAAGTTTTAGATGGCTCTGACTCGAAGGCCTTGTGACTCTGACTCAACTCTGACTCGACAAAAATGACTCAGGCACATCACTGCGACTCAGTCCGAAAATTTTCAATGATTAAAGTTATTTCCGTGCTGTAGCTTGTTGTGGTTTCCTGACATCTAGCCAAAATGTTTTAATTTGCACAACACACATCAAAAAAGTAATTGCCAGACTTTATTTCTTTATTCTGAGAAGCACAATAACTGAAAAACAATAACAGATCAGAAATTTCGCAGAGGTCAGAAGTTTCGTGGGATGTTGTATGTTTTTTAAGACACCCAAAAACATCCTTTCTGAAACTTTTAGACTCCAAGGAGAACTATCTAGGTCTTGAAATGCCCATGTGTTCTTTTGTCTCCTTGACATCACTTCTTTAAAAGCTGCCCTTGAACAAAGCTCCAGGGCCTGATTGTATTTCTGCAGAGCACTTGCTGTATGCTGGTGAATCTCTGCGTTTTTTTCTCAGTGAACTGTTTCATATGTGTATTGTTCACGGGTATACACCAGTGTTGAACATGATCCGGTCTCCGGATCGCGATCCAACTGGATTCTGCACTTCAGAACCGGAACCGGATTGGACTGGATTTTGAAAAAAACTCAACCGGATCAGATATGGATATCCAAACTGCATTGATCACTGCAGTAAAATGCTTAATCAGAGGGTTTTTTTCGGATATAAACCGGATTGGATCAAATATTTCGACAAGTCTACCGAATTAGGATCGGACCGGATTACTGAAAGAAAATTTTTGGACTGGATTAGGATTCCAAAAATCTCCGATTTGTTCAACACTAGTATAAACCCAATTCCTGTTTAAACACAACAATAGTTCCCATATGCAAAAACAAGAATGGGAATATGCCTGACACATCAAATTACTGGCCAGCGGCAGTAGCCACAGTAAGTGTTTCCAATTCGGGGTAAAATTTAAAAACCCGGGTTTCGGGCAGCTGAGAAAAGAAACCCGGGAAAACCCGTTTTTTTCGGGTTTTGAAATGAATGCGATTTTGAGCGATAAAAACTCAATATCATTGTGAAATTACTATTGTTGGTCCCTGCGCAAATTAGCGAATTATTAATGATGTTAAGCACAGTTTTTCAATGATTTTTATTATACTGACGCATGACAATCACAGCACATTTTCATCATTCAGTCTGTTTCTGAGTTTTGTGACAAAAAATCCCGCAGCTGAAAAAGCCCTCCCTGGTTACATTGATTTGGGCTTGATTGTAATCAAGGTATGGAACAGTTTTCAAGGTTATTTTTGACCTCTTTTTTGTAACCTCAAAAAGACTCATTTCCTTTATCACAATTTGTGATCAGATCTCTTCCTGTGCCGAATAGTTTTGTGGTTTTCACCCTCATGGATTCTGTGCTTTGAATTCAAATGGCTGCTCAAACAGTCGGTGCTTGAGCCACCTCCTTTTGTATAATGGCGCACAAATTGCACTTTGGTGTTGGTTGAGCCTTGTTGTATAAGAAACGGCTCCAAGCTTCTGATTTTCTTTGATTACTAACGTCTTTAAACTGAATGTGTATGATTAAAAATATACTTAAAGTCGCTTCTAAAGGAAAGCCAAATATTTTGTGGAAAGTTATTGCAAACTCAAAAAGAACGAATCGATTTTGCAAAGAATCACAGCTTGTATATGAACTACCAGATAACAACATATAAATGAACTAACTAGTAACTACGGAATACCTTTGAAGAACTACTGTGGCATTGCACTTCTAAAAGAAGCGAACCACTGCACATTTAGGACAATTCCGCAAAAGCACTAGTCCATAGGAATGTCCATGGCACGCCCAAGTTAACAATTAAGAAACCTGGACCCGCAAGTCTAGCTCGACATCGCTCAGTTTGTCACAACAAGGTTGTATTCACTCATGGTTTTATTAGTATAACTTTAAGCACTGCGATATTTACTATAACCTTTTACTACGTTCTGTATTGTCTGTTTTTATCAACCTGCGTTCTGCAGAGTGTGTGTGTTCATACTATGGACTTCGTGTCTGCTCACAAACAAATAAATCAAAATTAAAATTATAACAGGGGTTTACAATATACTTTAACATATACAAGCTTTATTACAGTAATCAAGAGTTAATGCGCAGTTCTATTATATCATAAGGAGGAGAGAGAGTAACTCATGTTAGTAAGCAATCGCACTACAACCTGCTTAAAGAAATTGGCTATACCTTCGGTGATTCCGTTAGTCTAGCCGTTCTAGAATAGTAGCCAGCTACAAGTGTATTCTGGTTCACGAATTTACCAGACCCCAGAAGTTCGCTAACTATCTATCCTGCAATTGGGTTTGTTCCTGTTTGGTAAGCCCACTACTGGTTTAGGTGTTGAGACTGGTAAGCCCACGAGATCAACTGACTGAACTGAGCAGATACACCTGTATATATCCATTTTTTCCTGTGTTTTCATTGGTTGATTTCGGTCACGTGGTTACGTTTTCGAGCATAGAACTCTTTCGTAATCGAGCGCTCGTGACGTCATTTTTCTAGGAATGAAAATCATTCAAAATTGTTAGTAATTTCCATAACAATTTTTATCATGGTTTGGACTACAGTTTTCAGTATTATTTCTATGAGGGTTTTGGTTACTCTCTCCTAGCATTATTGTACAGTAAATGCGTAAGTACAATTTTACAGTAAATAATGTCTTCAGTGTTCCACTTCGTTTGGCTTGTCGTAAATTCATCGGTAAGCTTCGGAGATGCGTTCTTAAATTATTTTCCTTTAGTAATCAGCGTCTTCTTTTGTTGATATTTCAGGATCACAAGACGTTTCATGTTGAGGAGAAAAACGAACTCATCACTACCTCACGTGGTAGTTATTTTTTAATTAGGTTACCGAAAAGACAAAAGTTCGCGTGGACACCTATTATGTGCAAAATGACGCCACGATCCGTCTAAATAGGTCAACTGGACGAAAATACAAGGGGACCAACAACGAACGTATGATGGTCACCGAGCAAAACCCACACCTCGTACCTCATGATAATAGTTGAAAGTTCAAACTTCAAACGTGCTAATTTGGCCGTTGCACGCGCCAATCTGCAACTTCAGTGTTATCAGAATTACTAGTATTTGAATGCAACAGCAATTCCAGTTTTTTTAAAATACCCGGGTTTGGTGGTGGAAAAAAAACGGGTTTCGGGTAGTGGAAAACAGCCGAAAAAAACAGGTTTCGGGTTCGGGAAAACCTGGGTTGGAAACACTAGCCACAGTAGTGTCAAAGCTATCTGAGCACTTCATATTATCTAGCATCTCTCCTTTCCTTGGTACCACAGACAATCAGTTTGGTTTTAAGGCTGGTCATAGTACTGATCAATGTACATTTTTGTTGAAGCAAACTGCTTCATACTTTGTAACCCATGGTTCATCTGTGCATGCTGTGTTTTTAGAGGCCTCGAAAGCATTCGATCGAGTACTACACATGAAATTATTTGAGAAACTAATTCAAAGATAGGTGCCAATGTGTTTTGTGCGCCTACTGAAACATTGGTACATGGAACAAATGATGCAAATTAAATTGGGCAAGCATTTTTCTGAACCGTTTCATGTGTCTAATGGGTTAGACAAGGGGGGTACTGAGTCCATAGTTGCTTGCTGTTTATTTAGATTTGTCCAATGAACTAAACAACATTAAAGCAGGGTGTTATATTGGTGAAGTCTTATTAAATCACTTGATGTTTGCTGATGATATTTGTGTGTTCTGTCCAAGTGTACGTTGATTGCAAAGAATACTAGATGTGTGCCAGGCGTATGCAGTATCGCATCGGATTATTTTCAACTGCAACAAACTGTTTGTATGACGTTTAAGACTAAGAGTGCAAAAAGCACAGCCACTCCATTGTTGAAATTGGGTGGTCAATATGTAAAATCTGTTGACCAATACTAATATCTGAGGATTGTGTTGGATACTGAGCTCTCAGATGACAAAGACATTCAGAGACAACTGCGATATCAACATTGTGCAGCAAACAAGCTGCGAGCCTCCTTTTCCCGATGTTCAAATGCAGCTAAAAACGTACTTTTTCGTTCCTTTTGTACGCCCATGTATGCATCACAATTATGGTATAATTTAATGCATGCAGAGATTGCGTCATGCATGCAGAGATTGCGTGTGGCATATAATTTCGGATGCAGAGCTCTATACAACCTGCCCTGGAGAACAAGCGTTAGTAGCCACCAGGTTCAATGTAACATTCCTACCTTTGAGGCTCTGGTACAAAAATACACGTAACTGTTTCTCGAAAGATGCAGAAAATCTAACAACATATGGTTACGTGATTTGATGCAGTCAGATTGTTTGTATTCGTCCCTATTCTTTGAACACTACAATCGCATTTTACTCTGTGAATGAGTGATCGAAATTTGCAGTACCCGTTTGAATGATGGCGTGTCATGCCACAAATGCTTTCGCATTTTACCTAGGGTCGACCAATTTAGGAATTGGCGCCCTACTCCGCAGTAGTGTTGCAACAAGTGTTACGTGTTAGCAACCTTTAATGCTAAGAATGTGTGTGTAACCCTATAGTTCTGTCTTCAATGCAGTTGAAAAAGAGTGTGTAACCCCGTGATTCCGCCGGCTTCAATGCCTTGTACTACGTTCTGTTTTGTCTGTTTTTGTCGACCTGCGTTCTGCAGAGTGTGTGTGTTCATACTATGGACTTCGTCTCTGCTCATAAACATATGAATTAACAAATTTGGGGGGTTCGTGGGTACAGGCTGTCAGAAAAGTGACTTGAACCTCAAAACCACGCCCAAATCTTTGGATATTGCTCCGTTTGACCCCCCACCAAAATCACTTTCAGTTTTTTAGATCATTATTGCAAAGGTAAGGTCTTTACCGACTCTTTTTGTGTAGACAGTTTGTTTCCAACGTGTTTGGTTGGAGTTCTATGGCTTTATGAATGGAAGCAACTGGTTTTGCTAGCCTACGTGAAAAACGGGTTTTCCCAAAAAACGACGTCACAATGAATTTTCCAAAAAGACGACGTCACAAGGGCGAGACTTATCTCAAAAGTTGCGTTGCTGTCTTACTGATGCGCGGATGCCTTCACTGACTCTCTAGCTCAATCCATTCGCGAATTATGGTCATTCATAACTTTAAGAGCCACAATGGTGGCTTTCACGGGTCTTAAAGGGTTTAAAAGGTCGTTCCCGCACAGTTTTAGCAACTTTTCCATCTATTCCAAAATTTAAACGTTCAATTCCACAGCTCTAGTAAGGGATGTCAAGTCATTTTGATATTTGCTACTTAATTTTCGGCGCCCGGAGCATAGCTCCTACTATCCTTGCCGGTACGCCACTAACGACATCACATTGCATGCGATGCCGCTGCTGGCCATCAACATTTTCACTGTTCTAAATTTTTGTCATGGTATTAGTCTCGCGCCGCATGTCACGATTGCTAGCAATCAGCTGAGCACTAATTTTTGTAGGTTAATGACTATTCATTTGCTTTTGTACTGATCGTGACAATGCGTTTACTTGTGTGCTGATCGTGAATATACAGTTGGTTGTGTACTTACCGTAACAATACATCTGCTTGCTCACTGCTCGTGACAAAGCATTTGCCTGTGTACTGATCGTGACAGTGTATTTACCTTGGTAGTGATCGTTACTGGGCATTTGCCGGTGTGTGCAGTGTGCACAACCATGCATATTCACTGTACGTGATACATGGACGACTGTATTCCACATTACAATGGAACTTACCTCATTGCGACTGGTGGTATAGAGCCAAAAGAGAATTAGGGAACTGCTTTATCGAAACGTGTATGTGACGTGCTGCATTCAACATAGCTGGGATTTTTACGTTGAAAAATTCACATAAAGCCACAAATGGAGCTGATAGTTTGATACTAAGTAAAAATGCCAAAATGCCGTTCATGACAAAGAAGCAACGAAATGACTTGCCTCCAGGTTTTTCTCCCCTATTATACTGCCGATTGGATTTGACTCTTGAAGCGTGTGCGACCTGGTTATGTTCGCACACCTTCAGTATGGGATTGATCCTCGAACCTTGGGAAGGATGGATTGAGACGTCATCGATATTAACTCCGCGCCAGACAAATCGGCCAAAGAGAGCTCTTACTTTGCATGGAAGTCCATGTGCATGGAAGTCACTTATAAATGTCGCTTGCTTGGTCTTTTCCCTTCTTGCTTTGGCCGACTTTGCTCACATATAGCAGTCACGCGAGCGTGACTGCTACACTCTCTAAAATACTTACTTTCACGAAATAAAAAACATATCATCACGTTCAGTATCTTGTGTTCTGTGTTGCCGATTAGCCTAAAACATATGATTTGGTCGTAGAGTTTCGCACTTCTTAATTCTTCATTGACGTAAAATGCATATGACAAAAATGTAAGCAATGCCTAAACAAGCAAAAATATGTAACAATACGGTCAATAAAAATCTGTTCAATTCTGTGTTCTTACGATAATCATCTGTTGTGCCACATCATATATTGTGTTATTTTTATTTGAACGAGTTTTGTTGTTGAAAACATACTGATGATACCAGCAAAAGCGCTTGCAAATTCAGTATTCATTAGGCAAGCTTGTATTAACCACATGCAAACTTGATCACGCAATCCCTCCACAGGAAACCTTCAAACGCCATACGTCTGGAAATTAAAGGTGTAATGCAGCTATGTCCAACCCAAATTGCTTACTGAGCCAAAAACTATGTCACTGTCTTGGCCAGGGCCGCACACTGAATGACATATTACTGAAAGCCGCACATTGAATGGCTTACTTTAATCTTAACAAGCTTTAGCTTAAGCTAATGTACTGAAAGCTTCTTTATTTGAGCCAGTTGTTCAAACCACTGCTTGGCCGCACTAGATCTCGGGGCAGATGTTGAGCAGCCATTCAATTGTCTCATCGTCCAGAACCGTCAGGCCATGCAGTCCATTGGGAGGTCGATGGATTGGACATTGGAGGACAACATGGTCGACGGTTTGTTCTTCTGCGCCACACTCACAGGCCGCAGAGGAGGCCATACCCCATTTGTACAAGCAGGAGCGGAAACGTCTAACACCGGTGTGGAGGCGGTTGAGCCGAACCCAGGCTCTTCTTGGCAGGGTCATTCCGAAGGAGTGGGTTCCGGTGTCGGGGATGAAAATGCGGAGTTTGGTGGGGCTACTGAAAGCGTTCAAATCCTAACTGCAGTGGTAACAGACGTGATAAAGCGGCACTGAGCACCACCTGCATTAAAATGTCAACTTCAAGATTATCAACATAAGGATAAGTTGTCAGTATGTAGGATACTTTTACTACAGTGAACACCTATACTGGACCGCGGGTTGGGCATAGCTGGTGTAATGCAACCCTACTTTGATTACGTTTTCCTGGGACACGTGACATTCCTTATTTCCGGACCAACTACTTTTGACTTCCCGACGTTAATTTTTAATCCCTTTCACAACAAAATCGTGTCTGCGCAGAGAAACACACACAGAATAGAAATAGTATACACTATACCCAGGGGCGTAACGAGGGGTCAAAGGGGGCACAATTCCTCGGGCGCTAAATCACTATGGGTGCGCCGAATCACTTTCTTCTATACAATTTGCTTCCGAAAGAGCTCATGTTCGAACACGGGGGCACCAAATTTGCTTCTTGTCCCGGGTGCCATCTAAACTCGTTATACGCTCCTGACTGTACCCTCAAACAACTGCCTTTCAGGGGAAAAATTTTATTCGCGCGTATAAAACGTCACGCGCATTTTTAAATCCGTTTTTCTTTTACATCAAATAATGGTGTAGCTCTGTTCTTAACATATAAGGTTTATGACAGGGGCGCAACGACGGGGGGCAAGGGGGGCACAACTCCCCGGGCGCCGAATCACTATGGGGACGCCTAATCACTATAGGGGCGCCGAATCACTATGGGGGCGCCGAATGACTGCGGGGGGAACCGAAAAGTCCTAACAATGTCACAAGTAGGCCTACTTTCTTCAATACAGTACATTTGCTTCGTAAAGACCTCAAATTCGAACATGGGGGCGCAAACTTGCTTCTTGCCCTGGGCACCATCTAACGTCGTTATGCCCCTGGTTTCTGATGTCGTATCTGGCACAAAACGTTTTGCGCTTAAAATCAAATTGAAATTTTAAGGTAGTAGGGTGCACAAAATTTGCTACACATCAGGTAACCCAGGGTAGTAGAGTGCTCTAATTTAATTTTGTTTTCATAGGATTTCAGAGAAATTTTTGTAAAATAGCTCTGGCTCCATTCCATTTATCTCTGAAAATCAGAAAAGGCTTGGAAAAACAGGTTATTAACTTTTTTTAAGTACAGTATATGAAATTAACAAAAAAACAAGCCCTGGGTAGTGGACTACTACTCGTGTCCTGAGCACGGTTTTCACAAAAGTCCTCAAAACAGGTGTCATGCATAGTAAACAATATTAACTCAGCGAAATCTAAAAGCATAGGCGGATCCAGGATTTTTTAGGTGGGGCTCAAGGGCGAGCAGTCCCGTCACCACGGGGGTCTTTGGTG
>Ga0210059_1002265_pt1 | contig 29978 bp, 16 predicted proteins | sample Ectturendosymbi2_FD_188042 | JGI IMG/M metagenome (GOLD analysis project Ga0210059, IMG submission 188042) | Ecteinascidia turbinata endosymbiont from Florida, USA - Sample 2 (SPAdes) (version 2) | ecosystem: Host-associated > Tunicates > Ascidians > Unclassified | place: Key West, Florida...
TTGTTACTCATCATTTATGGAATAAAATAAATGTATAACAAATAAAATAACAATTTGTGATTATTGCCGGTAGCTTTTATAAACAGGTATCAGAAGTAAGCAGGGCGGTTAAGCAAACGAGTGAGATTTTGTGATAACTGTCCATGATACAGTGAAGAAGCGAACCCACTAAAATGATTATTGCTGTATCTAAATCAGATTTTATTCTCCTCCCACAGAGAATAAAACCTGTACATTTTGGCACCCAACGTATATTAGAAGATCAATTACTTCTGATATATTTTTTACTTGCTTCTGATACTTCATCATAATTATTATCTCAATTTTCTAAATAAAAATATTGTTACGAGCATAGTCTCGGTACCTAATGTTTGTTATAATCACTTGCTAACACATTTTTCACTTGTCACTTTGATATATTTTGAAGATAAACAACCTTGAAAATAAATATTAATTCCTGTGTAATTTATATTAAAATTTAAAATACTGTGACATACACATTTCTAGCGTCCAGTGCATGTTCGATGTTTCACAATTTGCTAACACACTCCTTACTTGCTTTCATTACTTAAAAATTATTTCGAAAAATAGTGTACTTTAAAAGAAACAGCCATTTTAGGGCCCTCGTATTAAAGTTTAAAAACTGTGACACCCATACTGCAATACAAATTGCAATATAACATAGCTTTGCAAAAAAAGTGTGTGTAAAAACCCATACGAAAACGTCCAAATTGTTGAATGACCTTTTATTCAGTCAGTGAGCACCACTCTCTTCAACCGTTCAAGGTTTTACCTTGTTCCGCTTAGCGCCTCGGGAGGCCGTTTGATTACGGTGAGCAATGCTCCTTTCATCATTCCGCAGTGAACATTTTCACACTTGGGCGATACCCTTACATCTTTAGGACGTGTACAAGTTTCTAATGTAAATTTTTGCATTACAAATGGGCGCCTGACCATGCGCGGCATGCCGGCCACATCCCTTTGTGACCCGCCTGGATCGAATCCTGCTTCACATTAGCTCCATTAGACAACTTTGATCTTCCTTCAGATCAGCCCCTCACTGACTGCATACACACATCACATACAAATACATATTTTGATCATTACCAAAAATTCTAATTCCTTACACGAAACATACGTTACATTTACAGTGTCTCATTTTTTCTACAACACAAAATTTAGTTCGATACTTATGCCAATAAGAAAATATTTTTACCTCGAAAAAGCCTTTTTTTAACATAGTTTATAAGAATTATTGTGTATTTTTTACAGAGTTTCAAACTTCTCGAAACTTCTTCTCAAGGACGGACAACTGCTCTGCAACTTGCAAGTTACAAGTAACGTAAACGGCCAGATATTCGAATAATAGTTCAACTTCAAACAATATTTGTATTAGTATGTTTATCTAAGCAATCAATACATAAAAAGCTAACTTCATTTAGTTTGTTGTTTGACTCTATGATTTTTATAGGTTTAGTAATAGATTCCTAGACGTTTACAAAATGAATCTCTGTATAATGTTTATTATACTGTGTTATTACACCCAGACTGCTATTGCCCCTAGTGATAGGTTCTACTATGAACAGCACGTTACTTGATGTGAAACTTATGGATTCTTCTGAACTATATGAAAATCTGTGCAGTTTCCCCGTGGTTTCAATACCAGCCACGCCCCTTCCACACGATACGACGAACCTTTGTAGCCCAAGAATGCAAAGGCCAGAATTAGAGTTGCAACAAAAAGTTCAACTAATTTTGGATTTTATCATTAAGTTTCAGTCATACAATCAATTTGTTGATCATCACAATATTTGGGAACTGGCTGAAGACACCTATTTAATCAGTATCGGTGAACCTCACTTATTTTTGACTAGATGCACAGTCCAACAAGCTATTGTGCTCAATAATAAACAAATTCCAATAATGACGGTCTTAACGAAGGACATTGCGGATCAGAACAAAGCAATTTTACGTCTTGGACAAATCATAGCAAAATTCTCGAAAGGAACAGCCACTTCTCATTTGCACATTCCTATCAGTTAAGTGACAAAAATGTTTTTCTTCCATTTTATGTTCAACATCTACATATTACAACCATATCGAGACTACTTTTGATAAATTCGCTGATAAAAGTTCTGTCATTCTCAACCTAAGAAAAACAATGCACTCTTTCACCATTATTCTATAAGCCGAAGATTAAATAGCAGTCAGTCTTTCGAAACTCTAAGTCTCCTATTTGCATAATTCTTTCTTCTGCTAAGCAATGATAAAAAACAATGATAGGACGATTGCCACACTCTGCGCAGCCAGCCGTGCCAAACGTTCATCGCGCAAGGCCCATTGCGAACTTGTTTCCAGAATCACCCGCAGATATGGCAAAACACTCGAGGTTCGTAACGTTTGCATTCAACAGCGAGCGTCGTCACGATACAACCTTCGGAAACGTGCTTGCGTCTCTCACGAATCGCTGTCTCACGAACGGACAGTGGTGCATAGTGTTTACATCACTTTATTTTGAATTTTTTTCATAACGATTTCACATAGCATCTATGCTTAAATACATCTTGAAAAGTTACTACATTGTTATACACGTGGTTTGAAATATAGCCACTTCTTTTAATTTTCATTTTCGATATGAAGGCGCGACATGTTTTAACTCACACGCTGAATAGCTTTGGAACTTTCCCAAATCATCCGCAAAGGCGAGCGTCTCAAACACAGCTTTCTACATTCAGTTTTCGTTGCGGCCAGACTAATACTTGAATATTGAGCGTCAACAAACCTGCCTTCGGACTACATTAGCACGCACATCCTTGCACAAAAATTTAACAAACTTTTTTTCAGTATGCGTTAAAAATATACTGAAACGATCTTGCTTTACACATTCATGACACAATTTGCTAGAAAGCGCATACAAATTATCACTTGTACATCAGCTAAAAGACATTTTTCCAATATCATACGATTTTAAGTCTTTCACCGTTTTAGATATGTGCACAAGATAACTTTTATTTAGTAATTTACTCAGACGTTGGACAGCGGATTAGCAGGCGACACAAATTTTTTTTCAGTGGTTTTGAATTTTCGCCCTGGTCAAAAAAACATCACCTTTCACCTTGCCACTAGGCCGCTTTTCAAAAACAAAACACATAGCTAAACATAGCATGTTCTCAGAATTACAGTTCAGATAAACGGCTTGCGTGAAACAATGCAATATTCACATCGCGACATAACTTAAATGTCTCAAAGCCTAGTCGATACCCGGAGATTCAAACGCAATAACATTAACCGCCACGAAATTGTTTCGATCTTTTCATGACTTAATTTTGTTCAGCACTTCAGCTGCTCTCCGCGCTGAAACACCTTCAATGCGTACTCTCATAATAGAGCCATTTCTTGTCACCTGTTTAAACCCTCGTCCTTACTTAGGCACGTTTTGTAATTTGGGTACCAATGCAACACTTCCTGGTCAGTTAATTGTTGTAATAGTTCTTCGTATTTCTTTTGGTTCAATTCATTTATTTTACTGAAAATCTCCTAAGCACAACGTAGAATCCGATCAAACATGTAGTTTTAAAACCATATCTTTTCGGCTTACCGCTCTAACACATATCAGCCTCATATCTGGTGCACAATGTAGGCCACTAGTTAGCTATACAAAACTATAACTAAGACAATTGCTATAAAATCTTTTTTTTTAAATTTCACTATTCTAAATTCCGAGCACTATTTCCTCAAATTTGCATTCATTGCTAAAGTCATATTCGATAACATAAGACGCTAAAATAAACCTTACAACGTATCATCTTCACTCAGGAAATTAAGCAACCTACTATCAAAGTTGCAGCTATGGCATGTTTGTGAAGCATTTTAAAAACAAACAAGTGCTCTACACCTAATGGTTTTGCGTACTTCATTCATCAGCCTCCTTTATCGCTAATGGACCCTTTCACGCACAACTAAATATATACGATATTTATAAACGCTCACTGACCACATCAATCAATGCAGCATGATGCAGGCAATTTCCATTCGATTTGAAGACTACGTCAGACGCTTACTGTATCTTAAAATTAATTTTAAATTTTCATATCACTTATGATGCGTACGTATGGCGAATATTCCCTTCATAGGTTTTTCAATACCTTCCATTTTGGTAGACGTCGGAAAAATCTGACGCCTTCATTCTATATTTTTAAACCGCTGAAGACCACAATATTTTTCTAATATCGCAGATTCCACAAGTCACAACATCACTTTTCACTCACTGCACAAAAATATTTCAAACCCTAATATAAACAACAAACAAAATTTATTCCCGCCACTTCTTGAGTTACATTTCAACATGTTCAGGCTCTCTCTTAGCTAGGATTTGTGTTCACTTTTCAGAAGGACCAAATATGCTTCTAAAAACACCCTCAACTATCAAATGTTTAGCGAAACACTATGATACGAGAACAGAGCACACTGTACTCTTTTATACCTAGAATTTACATGCATCACAAGTTGTCTCTTTACATTGATACCATTATGCCAAACAATTCTTATTGAATACACCAGCTTCTAAAAAAGTTGCCTCATTGAAAGCTTACAAATATTGTCAAATTCGTTAGTTTAACGATTAAACAGACAATCTTCTTTGCCAGCGTTCAAATTCATATTGCCTTACGAACTCAACTTTAATCACTGACGAATAACTCTGCCGATCGCACACATGCGCTAACACATACAAACACTCTTTAGCAGCTTACGGCAAATACCAGCACAGATAAAAATTTTCAGTCTTTCACGCAGTGTTCCTAAGCACAAACTTCTAGCCACATAGCAAACATACTGCAACCAGATGAACACGGAAACAGATCAAAACAAATGTCATCTCACGTTTTCCAGCACTTTCATTTCGTTACGAAGCTGACAGCCACACGCCAGTGAATTCAACACATACCAAATTCCATTTCACGCTGTCACAACACTGAAAGTGCTCTGCAAAGCGCATCAAGTCAGATTTCAAACGTGACTTCCTTTTTGTTCCAAGTCAGATCGCGTGACGCGCTAGCAGTTGCAAAGATAAGCAATTTCAGTCTGGAAACGTAAACAAACCCGCGTTTGAGTTTGCATACTACAATCAATACTTGCTTTTAACATTAAACATTCGTGTCAATACTAAATGCAAAAGTTTTACATAATTCTTAAATTACGGGACATCAATTCTACATAGAATTGGTCATATTCGATATTTTTTCGAACATGGTTATACCTTTTCCTTTTTTAACAACTACCCACCAGTTTCACATCGCAACTGTAGACATCAGTGAAATCATCCATTATTATGCAGCAAATTCACATTTAGCCACTATCTTTTAGACACTGCAGATAAAATCTACCTTTATGTAAGCCATGTCAAAACGCTAGTGTACGCACAAGAAACACAATTTGAGGATCGTCAAATTCGTTTCAGCTTGCCAGCGAAGATCAGCTATAAGTCGAGACACTCCAGTAATGGCATATGCAACAGCGGACTAAATACATCTATTCACAACATGTTCAAAATTCATTAGCAAGCAACGAACATTCTTCCACTATCATCCCATGCCAAAAGCACCTTTTTTCATACCCTTCTTTTGCAAATATTCTCCGTTTATCTCTCCACGTTTGCAGAAACCATTGCAGTTGGTTGACGGATATAATAAATATTGTTAAGTTCTAATACATGCCTCACTAACTTCGAAATCAGTCCTAACTTACAATTTTTCATTATTTAACAGCCACTTCTTTCCACATGATAGCCTTGTAACAGAGTAATAATCAAAAATGCCTTAATTAAAAATCTTCAAGCATTTGGCAACAAAACGCAAGAAGATTGAATCTCTGCCTCAATTGTCTCCTCCATCACCAGCGGACGTCAATCTATTGGTCAAACAACCACAATCAAGTGTATTAGACATACGAACGCCTATTCCAAACACTCAAGATCATTTTTCAAGGAAAACAGAAGAAATGTCAACACTGAAACAGGAAGATAGACTTACACACAATCTCACAGGACTGCTTTTAGCGGCAACAAACAAACAAGTTTCAAATGTCCCACAGCAACAAAACGCACCACATTCCATGCAAGACCCACAGCCTACTTCAAACCACTCATTAGCTGTTGACGTTCCAGATATTTTTACTGATCAGGTCAATTGCCAACCACAAAGACTAGCACTTCAATCATGTACTAACACAAAACAACGACGACATCAACATCGACTTTGCTGCAAATGTAGACAAACGGGCCATTTCAAAACACACTGCCGACAACTCACAACAAAATGAATATTCAGTAAAGGAAATTCACCATGACATCGTGAAATACTTTAGTCAAACATATTGGGAAACACGAGACAATGTCTTTCAGATGAATAACCTGGTCGTCTGTGGCAGTGGAATAACAATACTAAAACACGTTAAACCTCTTCATGCAATCGACAGTCCACTATTTCCTGGACGTCAAATAGCCCATCATATCCAGAAATACTCTTGCACCTTCATGTTTTTCAGAACACAGAACTAACAAAATATGACTAATCACATATCTGATACTGGTTTTTCAAATTTGAATGAACACCCAACTGAACAATTCAAAGAGGATACTACAAACACAGAAACAGTCATTTCCCATGCACAGGATAATGTTACGGACCAAACGCAAACGGAGGAAACATAAAAAACAAAAGCATTAACTACTTGACCACATGAAAACAAACGGGAAACACATGAGGACCTGCACAACAACAGGAACCTCCTCATCACAATTGCCACATTGCTATATGACATTCTCGAGAAACTGGAAGAAACCAGCAAACCACAACATAGAAATCACAACGAAACTCTACATCATTATCTGTCTCCATCACAAAAGGTGGATCAATCGCAATAATTTCACTCACAAAACAACAAACCACGAAATGCGAACAAACGCAAACCCGAAACTCGCACATGCTTCATCTGCAAAAAATCTGGTCACATAGCAAAATATTGTCAATAACTAGCAAGACGGAAACAAGACCAACAAAAACGGCAGAAAAAACCCTTTCAGTAACCAAAGTTTAGATCAAAAATCTAATTATCAAAATCCACAAAAAAACGGGAACAATACATCAACTTGCAATAACAGCTATAATTGGCAACGAACGATCTTACGATCGAAACCAACCTCCTCTCAAAACACCTCAACACTTTCACACCAACCCAAAATCACCAAACGAGAAAACCACAACAAGGAGCCAAAATCCCTGAAACACTCTCCTGGAGAAAATGACATCGAAGACAAAGACAATACAAAAGAGGAAACAAATTGACCTAACAACTATCCAACCTCACAAGGTAAGAAGACAGTTGTCAGGAGTGGTCCTAAAAATTTGTTCACAACTTCATATTTTCTTCCACTTATTATTATGACATTCCGCTAACTTTACTGACAATTGACAACAACTAGCACTCATCACTTCAAACTAATGGAAAGCATTTTTACCCTTCTGGGGATGTTAACATATTGCTTGCGTTATGAACTCCTGAAATACAAGCCAAGTAGTGTTCATCTGCCAGAAGTGCTGTGACATTTAAGAATATTTTTTGGTGATTGCTAATATTTTTTATCTATGAAATTACATTCTGAACTCGATAATCAGTATTACGGCATGAGATGAAACTGTGCACAGACTATTCAGATAAGTTCGTTTCGTAATGGATCCAATAAGCAAGCCTATTAAGACAATTTACATGAAAAATGGACGAATGAAGATGAGATTTAAAGAAAATAAATTTTCAGAAAACCAAAGAAAACACACTTTTAACAGATGAGCAGTGACAACCTGACAATTTGACCCTCATGTCGACAACTCTGTCTATCCGCTTTCAATTAATCTTCTTTCTTTCTACCTTTCTTCTTTTCCAAATGAGCTTCAATGCGTAGGTTTTCACCATCATCATTTTTAGCTTAGAAAATTTTTTTTTACGTAAACTCGCACCCCACTGGGATGGCGAAAAGCTTATCATGCGGTCTTAAGCGGTGCGAGTGCGTCCTAAACTCGAGACCCGCAAGAATTTTTTTATAAACAAAAACTTGCACTTCACTGGGACGGTGACAGGCTTATCATACCGTCTTAAGCAGTGCAGGTGCATTCTGACCCTGAGAACTATTTTTTCAACTTAAAAACCTAGTAATTTTCGGAAGAAAACGTGCAATAAACTGGGACAGTGAAAGGCTTATCATACTGTCTTAAGCATTGCAAGTACTTCCCTAACGCAATACAAGCATAATTTCATATAAGACACTTTGTACTAGTGCCCCAAGAATCAAAGCAGTCACGCTGCACCTTCACCATAGTGCAGATGCTAGTCAAGACGAAACGTTTCTTGATTTATCTATTAGTATAGGGCGGACTATTCTTAGCACTAAAATTTTAGCATTGATCTCCTAACAACCAAACACCGTTTCTGAGTGAAACATCCAGCTTCTGTGTGAAACATTAAATTTCTGAGTGAAATACCCATCTCCGTGTGAAACAACCCTGTCTTCTTGTGGACGATCTGTATCTTTATGGACGATCTGTATCTTTATGGACGGACCAGTATCTTGTGGACGGATCAGTTTCTTTGGAGAGAGTTTCATTTTTTTTAGTTAACGCATACACTTTAGTTCAATGATAGTTTTTCGAACTTTTTATAATGTACTGTTATCATGCACTCTTAGACCACGACTGTCACTGTCTCTTTCAATTACCACCTATTCATTATTTCCTTTCAGGAGCCCGAATTGTCACCAACACGTCCCCAAACTGATGAAAGAAATAAAACTCGAAACTCCTACATAGAAATAAAATATTCATTCATGACATTTTTCAAACGATATAACCGACACTAGAATCAACTACAATCGACACAAAACAACTAACATCTCTTTCGTAACACAATACTCCGAATCTTATAGCAAAAACAATACACACCTAAACATTATCTTCCACCCTTTAAAGTAACCACACGGAGAGGAGAAAAATTAAAACTTCAATCCACTTACCGCTGACTTTACCACTCAATATCGTTTCTATTTATTTTTTTCAGAGCCGCTCTTTGAATACGCTTTAGTTCTACGTTAAGCTAGACATGTTTTCATTTTCCAGAAACAAATACAACTACACACAATTGACGAAAGCTAAAAATAACATGATCTGATTACATTTCTGGTGATATCGCTAGCCTTACACCACATACCCAACACATGAATAATTCTAAAACATCTCATGCAAGCGCAAGAATTTATACGGCTCCAGATACAAACTTTACCAAATTGGTAAGACATACACCCCAAAAAAATAAATCATAATGCTTCAGACAACAGCCAAAAACTGTCGCATGACACTATCGCTGGATAAACGACTTGGAAAGTCAAACATGATTCACAGCAGTCAATCGGACAAAAACCACAATCCAATGACGAAAACAGCACAAATTGTTTCCAACGGGACAATTGTAACTTCTCGACGAGACCCACCAGGCCAATACAGTGCTTACATAAGGCCAAGTGACCCATGTCGAGAAATTTACCGCTTACTGACCTTTGAAAAATTTCCTGTACATTCTCCTGTGAACCCATGTCAGTTAGCTGCTGCAGGTTTTTTTCTATACTGGATACAAAGATAGAGTTAAATGTTTCAGTTGTTCCCAAACGGTGGAAAATTGGTCTTCAGGGGATGACCCTTTTCCTCACACTGGCACATTACGGATTGTCAGTTTATTCTCGGCACAGATAAAAATAACATACCCTTAGGTACAACATTACAAAACCAGAGGACACATAGTACTTCTACCAGGTTAGCTACCGCAGCGCGCAGCTCTGCAATATCGGGAGAACCACACACTTCATCGCCAGAAGCCTTGACTTCAAGAATGTCTCGAAGTGGACACGATGTCCCAGTGACAACTCCTTTGACATCCACAAACACTACTTCAACTTCCTCGAATGTTGCAACTTCTTATAATACTAACGCTGCCCAAGCATCACATTTTTTTTGAACAACTTATACACATGTTTCCTTGTTCAAACCCAGTCAATCCTCATATGCGCAGTTACAGCTCGCTTACAAACATTTCGAGAACGATCACATACATGGGCAGCTCATCGCATTGCAGTTACACCAGAAGAGATATCTCAGGCCGGACTTTACTATCTAAGAGTGAGAGACAGCGTCAAATGCTGGTACTGCAACGGAGGACTACAGAATTGGGAGAAATTCGACAACCCATGGTTTGAACATGCCAAATTGTTTCCGACATGTGAATACCTTCTTCAGAAGAAGGGACCTGAGTGTACTGAAAACATTTCCAACAGATTTATAAATTTAGATCGACCTGTCATTAACAATACTGCAGGCCCTCTTGCGGCTAACGCAAATCAACAAGCCTCTAGGCACAGACCCTCATTGCAAGCGCACAAATTCCCAGCGATTCTTGATCCAAGAGAACACCAAATACAACTTGAAACGAGAGGAAATGAAGAAATGCAAACATCTTCATTTGTACCTGAAGCCAAAATTATGGGTTTCAGTGACGAAGAAATTCGAGAAGCTTTTCCGAAACACATTGAAAATCACAACACAACTTTCATAACCTTTACTAACTTAGTGGAATGCATACATGCTCTTCAAAAAGACAAAGACTCATCTTTCACGACAAGCACTGAGTCATAAAACAGGGACCATCCGTCGACATTTAATAAAAAATTATGGGTCTCAAGAACTCAAAGAGCTTAGGCAAATAAGTTCATGTAAAAAGTGCTTTCAGTCGAAAGCTTCAGTCGTATTTTTACCATGTGGACATTTGGAAACCTGCAGCATCTGCAGCAAACAAAACATAACTTGTCCAATTTGCAAGGAAAAAGTTTAACAAAAAATACAAGCTTACATTGTGTAATTAAGAAACACCTTAACAATTTTTCATTTGGTTGTTCTAATTTTTTCACGACACAAGCATACGCGAATGCATTCACTCATGAATTGACAACCACCACAGTATGTATTTTCCTCAGTATTCTTAACTCCGCATTGTCTACAATGACGTTACGCGGATCAGACACCACTCCGATTTAAAACCAAACTGCTCTGGCGCGACTCGCGTGGCCAAGTTTAGCCGATGACTGGCTCGCGCCCAAGACTATACAACAAGGCTACACCAACATGATTTTCACATCATTCAATAGCATGATGCATATATCATTCAACACCCACACAAGCTTGTCTAGACTTGTCAATAGAAGAGAGAGCAACCATTGCTCATGGAATATAAAAATACGCTTAAAAAGACAAGCAATAACAAACCACAACTTTTGACAATAAAGACTATTTAGATAATCTTAACATTAACACCCCATTAAATGTCAATAAATATCGATATATTGCACGAGCAACTACTTCAAATCAGTATATAGAATTTTTCATACTCTTTATAGCACTCTTTACAGTGTAAAACAATATTCAATAAACACTGAAGTCACTCGAGTGACCTTTTTCGTTTCTACAATCCCAATAAAACACACAAATTACTGAAGAAGTCCGAAGTATATTCACACCTTGCCAATAATTGTAATTTGACCATGCACAAATTTTTTTTTCACTGAATGACAGATAGGACATCTTGTCTCTACACTGACTTCGTATTTATTGTTACTATCTTGTCCGGCATCACTTAACCCTTTTCCGGACCATATACTACACAGTGATAAAATCCAAAATTTTTACCTCAAAAATTTCTAGGGAGGTATAAAGATAGATGCTATACAAAGCATCTATATTAGGGAAATTACATCACTTCTCCCATATATAATAGCAGGATTTTAAGAAACTTTCTTATGGATTAAGTGGAAAATGGATGTTACACATGCCAAAGAAACAGTGTTCACATCATCAACATCGATTGATTCAACAAACACATTTGAAACAAAGCCATGTAGAATCAATATACCAAATCTATTAATGTCTTTTAATTACAATATAAAACTGCAAATCTACAATGATAATTTCACAAATGCAATACCCTATTGCAATAAAAACGACTTCATAAAAATAAAAGTTAAAATATATGTGAACGAATTAGCTCAGCAATTACAGACATGCATAATGTACAATATGTGCACACACAAATGCATGTTTCCTACACGACAGCCTCAGGACATTAAGAGAAATTACTCTTGCCGCAGTGATTTGAAATCTCTGTCCTAATGGGAACATTAATAGCAAGAATAATTGAAGTACAAATGAAAACATACAATGACATGGTTAATAAAAAACTTGAAGACTTGGAAAACAAATTTACACTCCAATTGAATCAAGTGGAAGACCAAGTCACAGACTTACAAATACAACAACTTGAACTTGCTAATGCAATCGCCACTCCCTCAAGAGTAACGGCAAACTTAGCAAATAGCCAACAGAGATTCGAAAACTTTGTACTTGCATTTAATAGACAACTTCTCGAACAACAAATAATAACGACCAGACGGTCCATTGAAAAAAGAAAATTAATCTTAAGTCAAAACGCTCATGCAACCCAACTGGCGATAAAAGAATACAACGCCAGAAAATTAATATTACAAGCATTAAAGAAACTAAAAAATATTCCTTCACTGAGAAACGACACTATTTATCGAAACCAGATCACAGAAGGAATTATATACAACACAGAAATTTACAGATTAACAGAACAAAACCACCATAACTTTACCAAGTGGGTCAAAGAACACTCGTTAACTATACGAAACCAGTCACAACGACTGGAACAATTCGATAAATTGAGAAAAGTCCTCAAGGACAAAAATCGACATCGAGAAGATATGAAGATACTTCAGGAACTGGCAGCGATTACAATAAAACCTATAGAAACTCTAGAGTTTACTAATAAATTTGAACCCATCCCCTTTCCAGGAGTGGATGTGGGTTTAGGCATCTCAGGTCTCATTATTGACGTCAGTGATGCTGGTGTACAAATTATTGATACAGGATCACGATTGGTTGAAAACGTGATTGATAAAGGAGTAAGTGTAATTAGTGAACCTATAAAAATTATAATCATCGCAGCCAGTATCCTGGGAGAAATTATAGTACTCCTAATTGCATGTAAGTATCTTTATAAAGAAAAACAAGAAAAAGCCAATATAAATATGGCTATGAATATAAATTTCCATCCACATACATGGAAAAAATATGATGAATATTACGGAGGCACGGAAGTTACCAACTGACTATCTTCATTTTAGAAACTATACCCCTGGAAATCCTTATTGCCAAAGGTTATTGTTCTAACTGTCATCACCTTAATCATCCTCCTCATCCTTATATTGATCCTCGACGCCATAAGAATGAAGAGCAACTGTAAAAGTCGACATACACAAACAAAAAGAAGAAAGAAATGAAGAAGACATACAACACAAGACGATCTCAGAGATATTGCACATACGGCTGAACTAGGATCTGACTGGACTCTTCTGGAAAACTATTTCGTTAGCATAAATGCTTCATCAGGATATGGATCGACCATAACGAAATCAATGATACAGGAGGAAGAACAACTCCTCCACAACGAAGAAGACGAAGATCATGAAGAACCAAAGAATCTTCCTCCACCGGAAAGTCCAAAGTCACAGAAATTAGAAGATCAAAAAATTGATTGGACAATCAAATTCTGTGACCCCGGGAGGAATGTAGCAGGCAAGTTCTGACCTGCTACAACTAGATGCTGTACAGAAGCCTAACCCTGAACCAGCCATAACTGTACAGCGGGCTGGAGGCTGGAAAGAGCATTGAAGCAAGAAAAACAAGTCAAAGCTTGAGAATACACAATGATCACAAGCAAAGACACACATCAAGCCAGACACCGATCATGAGTTCAACCACACATCCGGCCAATATCTGATCATGCGTTTAAACATGAAAGAACATGATCAAACATCATATGACCATCACATGACTCTTATCGAAACGAATCAGTATATTGTGCAGTACCGATGACTTAATGAGCTTTTATTAGTAACAAATCCATGGGGAATTCCTAAAAATTTCAGTATAAAAGCAGCAGTTTTTCCATCCAAAAATTGGATTGGAACCAACTGCCTTGGCGACAGGCTTTCCAATCTCTTCCAGAGTTTAAACTCTTAAAGTTTGGCTTCAGAAGTAAAAACCAACTCTGCCTTGTGCCGAACAAGGTGAAGTCATATATGTTGGACTGGTCACCGTTGTGACGGTAAACTATATGATCAAGGGTTTTTCGAACTGGTTAAACCTGGTTGAAAGAATACTAACCGGTCAAGTAAAGTGGCTTGTCCGGGTAAATCCCTGTCACTTTGTATGATAAAGTTCGACTTGTTTAAAAACCCAAACTTTTACCAGTTTGTTAAAACACTGTGAACAGCTAAAAATATTTCCTTTGGCTGTAAGCCTTGCATCACGAATTGCTAAAATGTGACAGTTACAAACAAAACCGTACACTGCTTTGACTAATGTTAAGTTTCCGCTGAGAAACAAAACGATGTTCTGTGCATTCAGAACTCAAAGTCGAAAGATAAGTGAAGCAGTTAACAGTGTTCTGAACAAATTGTCAGAAACTTAATCTAATTTCTGACTCTAAAGAAATAATTATCTACTTAATAGGCAGTTGCACGAGTGTCCTTGTGTGGGGAGTTGATTCGAGAAGTGTTGCAAGTTAAAAGGAATTATAATTGGTGAGTACAATTGTTTGATTGTTGTTACTCATCATTTATGGAATAAAATAAATGTATAACAAATAAAATAACAATTTGTGATTATTGCCGGTAGCTTTTATAAATAGGTATCAGAAGTAAGCAGGGCGGTTAAGCAAACGAGTGAGATTTTGTGATAACTGTCCATGATACAGTGAAGAAGCGAACCCACTAAAATGATTATTGCTGTATCTAAATCAGATTTTATTCTCCCCCCATAGAGAATAAAACCTGTACACGAGAAAGATAGAAAGATGAAGGAAGAGTTCTTGTTTAGCAATACACTGTCAGCTACAGCAACAGCTGCTGATGTGAAAGCTCTTGTGGACTCTTTTTCTGAAGCCAACGACCTTAGCTGGAAGAATTTCAAGCACATCTGTATTGACGGTGCCCCAGCGATGATTGGTGTCAAATCAGATTTCGTCACACTGGTGAAGAACGAATGGCCTCAAGTGACGTCCTCGCACTGTTCACTACACCGATACGTTCATGGATCAAAGACTCTACCTCTACGTTTGATGGAAATTATGTATGTTGCTGTCAAAGTGATCAACTTCATTCGTTCGAGGGCAAAAAATCACCCGCTCTTCCAACTTTTGGCTAAAGAAATGGGAGCGCAACATGTGGGACTTTTGTTTCATACCAAAGTCGATTGGCTGTCGAGAGGCAAATGTTTCACTCGGTTGTATGAACTAAAAAATAAGGTTGAAGTCCTTCTGCGAGAAAACAAAAACAACTTCCATGTCTAATTTCACAATGAAGTGTTTGTTGTGGTGCTCGCGTACTTGGCCTTGTCTTTGCAAGGCCGTGATGTGACAGCCAGCGACGTTAAAGACAAGCTGGCTGGGATAACTGCTCGAATGGAAGTCTGGCAAGCACGAATCAAGGTGGGGTCCACCACTTTGTTTCCTTTGTTGGATAAGCGCCTGAAAATGAATAGGATTGAGTTGCCAGATAACATTAAAACTTGCATCATAGGACATCTTGAAATCGTCTCTGCTGAGTTTCGATCTTATTTCAACGACGAAACATTGCATGTTTCATGGCGTACAGACCCGTTTAACACTGAAATTGACCCTATTGCCGAAGAAACAGAGGAGTTGGCAAAGTTCAAAGTTTCGAATGCGATTAAGCTGGCAAAGTTTTCGAATGCGATAAGCTAACAAAACTGATCACTTCAGCTTTTGGTTGTCTCTCCATGATTCATATCCACTACTCAGCAAGAAGGCTTTCGTAATTCTCGTTCAATTCACAACTACCTACCTTTGCGAAGCTGGATTTTCTGATCTGGCATCCATAAAAACAAAATCCAGAAATCGTCTCAGTGTATGCAGTGACATTCGCCTTGCTCGGTCCATGACAGCCAAATATCAAAGCTCTGCTCAGGCGAGTACAAGAACATGCTTCGCACTGACTAGATTAATTTAAAGTAAGTTGAGTGTGATTTGTTTAATTCTTTGACTGTGATTGCATTTATTTTTTTACTTTCGTTTGTTGGCTTTTTTATTATTAAACGTGGCGATAAAATACCTGATGGAAGCCTGTTAAAAACAAAACTAGTTATTTTTATTGATGAGCAAGGGGCCACAAGTGTTAAGAGTCTTTTGAAGGAGGCCACGGCTTGTGAAAGTTTGAGAACCATTGAGCCAGTGCATTGGCGAAGTTTGTTGACACAATATGCATATTATCGTACACGCACTCATTATTTTATGTGTCATTCTTTTGAATACAATCACTGAGGGCTCCAAGTTAGGATATCGGAGCGAAATACACTCAACACTACGACACAGCAGATCAAAACTGCAAAAATATCAAGCTGCACGCTAAAGCAGGGGAGTAAAACTCACTCATCACTCCGTCAAAGCAATTCACAACTGCAAAAACAGGCCACGCGAAATTCGAAGAAACCCAAACATAGGTAAAGTATGTAGCACTGGTAATGAACACACACATGTATGGCGCCAACACGACTGTTGTAATGTTAGCACCGCTGTATACTGCTGTGATAATTTCCAAGTAGACCACCAATGGTCCATCTGGAATTTCTATTGGTCCATACAAATAGTTCCATAAACCGCCCTAGAACACGCCATTGAGTTCACTCACCTACGTATATCATAATTTCAACTATTTATTCATGAGGTGTCAGCATAGCAAAGTGGTTCATCGGATGTTTATTTAAAAAGACGGTTCATGGGCCAAAAAAGTTGAGAACCACTGATGTAAGGTTGGTTAATAGAAGTTAAAGTCTATTGCTCGGAAAGGTTTAAATATGAGCAATGCGTTTATGTGATTACGCTGTATGCACATGGCATGCGTCCTGTGCGTTTTTTGGGCGCATGCGTCTGATTTCGTGACGTCACGTCCTTTTCTGATGCGTCTGGTATGGTCTGCGTTCGAGTAAAATTGAGTCAGAGCAGTGAGTCTGATGCGTCAATATCGAAACAGGTTCCTACTCGAACGCACACCATACCAAACGCATCAGAAAAGGACGTGACGTCAGGAAATCAGGCGCATGCGCTCAAAAAACGCACACGACGCATGTCATGTGCATACAGCTTAACGGATGGAAAATCCGATGCAGGCAAGTTTAAGGCCCCGTGGCAAGAAATTGCTTTAAATTTGCTACACAACACTTTTTTAGTTTTGACATATATTGTAAATATTCGCGATAGCTTAAGAGGTGTAGAGTAGCAGGTAGATATAATAAGTGTGTCGACGGTTGTTCGTCGATCCTCGATATCTACCCTAAACTCCAACTGATCTACTCTGCATAGCCCATACTAAAAATACGAGACGGTCGAGAAAGATCTAGCGCAGCTATGGTCAACCGAAATTGCTTACTAAGATATGCCACTATCTTCAGTGGCGTAACTAGGGGGGCAAAAGGGACATCTGCCCCCGGGCACAGCGTTTTAGGGGCTCCAAATTGAGGTCGGAATGTTACGTAATAATTACAAAATGTCAGTTGTCAACCGATCCGATTAATTACGATTAAAGAAAATGTCGAATGCCAGCGAGTGCTACTCAGCTGCGAAATCACAAAGGTTTCCAAAGTGAATACTGTATTTATGAACATTGATGACGTTTTAAGGTGGAACTGCTGCAATGTCTCCAGCAATCAGCACCAGCATGTGGTTTGACTCACGGCTGCTTCACAATGTTTTCAGATAGCCATGGTTACGAACTTTCCAAATTCGCTCTCATTCTATAATTGCGTCACAGCGGGCCTCAGTCTAGCGTTCACAGTGCATATAGCATGCTGCGGCGGATGGTTTTAGAGCAGGGATGAAACTTACAGTATGTTGTTACGCAGGGGCGTAACGAGGTTAGATGGCGGCCAGGGCAAGAAGCTAGTTTGGCGCCCCTATGTTCGAACCTGAGGTCTTTCGGAAGCAATGTACTGTATTTAAGAAGGTACTTGTGACATTGTTGGGACTTTTTTCGTCCCCCGCAGTCATTTCGCGCTCCACGCAGTGATTCGGCGCCCCCGTAGTCATTCGACGCCCGGGGAATTGTTCCCCCCTTTGTTCCCCCAATCGTAACGCCCCTGTTATTACGACAGAAGATCTGATGTTTAGGAAAATTTTTGAGATTTGATGGTTTGACAAACTTCATGTTGAAATGGATGTGATCGGTTCTGAATGTAGGTACGAGTTTTATTTGCGACATTTTAATTCAAAATAAATAGTGGCTATACTTTTAAGATTCTAATTGCAACTGGGCAACAGCGCTGAGTATGTTTGCAAAGTACATTTGGTTATAATCGCTAACTGTTCAGTTACTGCTACATGCGTTTTATATTAGTTCGACGTATTAACTGAGCATCTCCATGGACATGATTGTCGAAATTCAGGTAACAAAATTGTTAACCTAGAAACATGGGCGTCCACAATAATGTTTCCAGGGGGTGGCAAAGTTGACCACTTCAGGTTGCTATCCATGCAATGCAAACAGACGTTCACGAAACGGTTTATCTTGTCTACACCACAAAGAAAATGTCACAAAAATGCGTTTCGTTGGCCAAAATAGCCAGGTAAACTGTATTACGATAACTTACACAAAAGGCTATATACAGATTTTAAAATCAGGGTAATTATTTTCAAAGAAACATTGGCACGGTCTTTAAAGAAAGCAGCATGCCATGGTCCAGCTTTATTTTACGTAGCAAGTGAATCTTTGAAGATTTATTTGACTTTATTTTACGTAGCAAGTGAACTTTTGAAGATTTGTGGCCATGGTATTTTTGCTTAATAAAGACTAACAGAAGAACAACCCCTTGCAAATTTCGCGACCTACCTTTGCTGGCAAAGGAACAGACATGAGTGAACTGTAATCTTGTCACTGCATAACACCAGAATTGTTAACCTCGACCTTGAGCAGTGTGAGTGTCACACCGCCAAGTAAACTGTTACTGCATGAATTAATTCAATTGATCGGAATTAAAGCACCTGAATTACGGTTTTCTGGAAATTTCTGGTTCTTAGTCCCAATTCGCAGGGTGGGGCAAATGCCCATTCCCCCGTGTGGACGTCCGTGTCTAAAACGTCGCACGGAGCATCATTGCTCTAAAATTGTTCATAGGTTGATACATGTGAGGTAAAACATTTGAATTATATCAGTTTTTTGACGAAATAATCGATAAATTCGCACCAGCAAAGGCACGAAAACTTTGGCTATAATGTCTGATAATTTCACTTACAAGTAAAGCATTACATCGCAGTATTTCTTTTCTGTTAACGTTTCAGGGTAAAATATCCAAAGAAATGTTTCAGCAGTACGCAGTTATATTTGTCTAATAGTTTTGCATAAAAACATTTGTCTTCATTAATTTATATTTATTCTTCTGTATGTTCTTATCATTTATGTATTCGTGAGTTTGCCTGCTCTCAGTCCTTCATGACGTTTTATGTATTCGTGAGTTTGCCTGCTCTCAGTCCCTCAAGGGCATGCTCTGGGGTTGCCAGATGGCCGGTATTTCTATGGCCTGGCCGGTATTTTGATAATATCAGTGCCCGAAGCCGATATTTTGAAAATAAATAATTTGCTGTAGCTTTGAAAAGAACAAACGCCGAATTTCTCAAATTATAATGGCTCTAGTAGTGAATCTTCTCAGGACTTCAGCGAAGTTTATTTGCTGCTGTTGACGCATTCCTTGGTACGATTATCACGTCACACACAAGGCCGACGTTAGCAAGTGCGGGGCCCTATTGGAAACACTTTTGCGGGGCCCCACTCAGTGGTGCGTAGAAATTTTTGAGGAGGAGCATGGAGTAATGATAGAAATCGGTGATGTTACAAAGCGGGGCCCGAAAGGTTGACGCCAAGCAGGGCCGGCCCTAGCAGATGCGGGGCCCAATGCAAACCTGGGCACGGGGCCCAATGCACCTAGGCGCTCCAGTAGAGACTTCAATGGACAGCGCCGTTAAACTCAATAAACAAAATAATTACAACCCTCATTAATACCTCCTCTCTGGTCAGGCACCTCCCTGATCAGAAGGGAGTTACGAGTGTAGTCCTGCAGAGGAGAGGTATTGAGTGCTGTGCAATGTGCAAAAGAATACAAAGAACACCAACAAAGGTCATCCAGGAGAGGTATTGAGTGGATATCCAGAGCTGAAAAGTTTGCAGTAGTAACAAAAGATTTTATTTTTCCAGGCCAGGAATCATAGCCATGGATGACCTTTGGTGGTGTTCTTTGTATTCTTTTGCAGTGAAACTTCGAAAACTGTGTCCCATCACTCTTGTTTCTGGGGAAAACTTCTATTATGATTGCAGGCGGTCCTATTTGGGCTACATAGTTCGCGTTAGTCCCTAACTTTCCGACTTATGACTTCTAAGTAGCAGGATCGTTTGTTCATCCATATTTTGAATATTCTTGCTCGCATGTCTCATCAGATGCACATCTGACGAGGTTCCTTGTTTGTCAAAATCAAAACATTCGAAACGACTTGTATTACTTCCCGCACATAAACTTCCAATTTTTGACTGTCTGGTGTAACATTACCAGGCAGGTTGCTACGTTGTCGCCAACTTCAATGTGGTGTGGCACCTTCAGTGGTTAAAATACTTGTCAAACGCATCTTCGTTTTTTATGCTTCGGTCTGTTTATGCCTTAGTTTTAGGCCTCTTTTGGCTGCCACGTAATATTTTCGGCCTAGGTCTCTTGGTCTTTGACTCATAATATTTAGCTTAGTTACAGACAAAACATATTCTTAAATATATAGCCTAAATTCGACTGTACAAAACACCTGGCTGTCACTGCATACTTTACACGTGGAAAATGGTTATAGTGAAAAACACTTAATACAGTAGAGCACCGATTAAAGGACTAGGCTGCAAACCGCTTATTAGAGCAGGTTTTGAATATCCCGGAGAAGGTTAAAAATCATTTTCTCCATTTACACTAAAGAAATATATGAAGGATTGCTGATCTCCCAGTAAGTTTAAACCTACTTTTTAATTTTACAAAACAGACAAGTACTGTAATAGCCTCAAACGTCCACAAACGTTTTTCAATTTTCCAGCTTTTCAGACTTTTGCAACTTTAATTTGTTAGGCTATATCTATCTCAGAAATTACAACACCAGTTTGTGAGATTGATGCGACAATCCTTGTTTCAGCAGTGTTTCATGATGCAAGTTTTACCACAAGAACATCATGAGGCTTACTTCACATGAACGAAATTGTCACTTCTGTTTGCAAATAGCTTAACTGTGAGTAATTTTCTGTTACTATTAAAGGAATGGTTATTTTTTGCACACCTGAAGTAGTCATTCATAATTAAAACTACGTTTATTTCAAACGTTTTCGCCAATCTCAGGTTGCCTCATTAAATCTTTACGAGAGGGAAAATGAACAACGCTATTAAACGACTGGCTAAGCAGCACACATTTGCAATTGCGAATTAAACGTTACCTTCAGAAAACAAGTAGCAGTAAATACTGAAATAACAACATTCAACAATTATCGAACCGTATTTTGCAGCACTTATGGAGACATGATCTGCCAAATACGTAACGCTTTTATAAATGAAATAGAAAACAGCTTAAAAACGTAAGCCTTTTCTGCCTAAGCGAGGTGCTAGTGAAAAAACTTGGCTACTCACCACTGAAAGCAATGACCATTCTTACTATAGTACTTTGATGAGGGCGTTAAAAACCGCGCAGTTCACTTGGATTTTAGTTGGCAACGGATCCCACACTTACAAAATACTGTGGGCCCTGAGTTTTCTTACGTTTTGACCTTACTCACTGCACAGACTTTTTCAGAGACTGCAACTACGGTACATCATCTGAATACCGAGACGTTTGTAAATCAAGGTTTTGGTGTACTTTGATGGTGGTACTAGAGCGAGTTTATACTGTATTTTGAGAGACCGTTGGAAAAATTTGATAATCGTTTTGGTCTCTCAAAATAACATAAAAAACTCTGGGCCCCGCGCCGACACTATGCACAAGCAGCTTCGATAGAAAGTTTAATTTTGCGGTGGTTAGTAGGCAGAACGCGGGACTCCCTTTGGCACGGGGCCCGATTAGAAGAAATCGGTCAAATCGGCTAAAACGGCCCTGGTCACACACACACACACACCGAAATGTCATGAACCAGTCAAGATGCGAGAAAATCATTAATTGTCTCTCTGTTTTCCCTGTGCCGCTACGAATTACGGCACAGCTTAGATCTGGCACTGTTGACAAAATGGCGAGTATTTTAACAAACCGCATCTGGGAACCCTAGCCTAGCATGCTCCAAACACCTTACAGGTCGCACCACTTGTTATTGTGACCATCAGGCGTGACGAGAGAGGGGATCAAGCGGGTACGGTACATGGGGGTCTTCAACAGGCTCTAACAAATCCTTGCTTTAGAAAACAAGGTGCAGCTCTAGCCAATTTTATGCTGTGGTATCAGACGATTTTTGTGCCCATAAAATTCTGTCATTAAAATTCGATGCAGATTCTTGCAGATAAGCGGGAAACTTTTGACTAGTTTTTGAACTTTCTTTCACTAATTCCTGCAATTCGCATGTATTACCGCAATCAATTGTGACCGAAACTTTAAAGTGATGATAGCTTCACGCGAAACGATTAGATTCTTTACTCTACAATAGTTAATGATTTCCAAGATTTGTGACGTCACAGTCATATGGAATTTTCAGACGAGTCCAGAAACAACTCTATGCGGGGCCCTACTCAGCTTTCGACGCCCCTTTATTCCCAACTTATTCTTCGCATTTGTGCTACCACGAACAGACTGGGTGGGGGCGCCCAAACTGGCTTTGTCCCCGGGCGCTGGAAACCTTAGGTACGCCACTGACTATCTTAACCAGGGCCGCAATTGAATGACTTACTTCGATCTAAGCTAATTAATTTAGTTTATGCTAATTTATGTACTGAAAGCATTCGAATCCTAACTGCAATGAGAGCGACTGTTTGGCACCTTTAACCACTCCGTCAGTATAATTTCATAGCAAAGTTTAGTGCCAGTGGAACCAGGGTAGAAATCAGAAAGCCAGTAAAAAGTTTGCACCAAGGTATCAGTGGACGTGTGGAAAGCTCCCATACAGCACGCAGTACAGACATGATAAAGTGGCACTGAAGACCACCTGCATCAAAAATGTCAAATTTAGGATTATCAAAACAAGGACAGGTTGTAAGTATGTAAGCTGCTTATATTACAGCGAAAACCTACACCGGGCTGCACAAAACCTTCGACTGGGCCGCATGCGGCCCACGTGTCGAGGGTTGGTCATAACTGATCTAGCGAACCCAGCAGGGTCAGCATAACGTGCTACGTTGAGTTGAAAGTTATAATAATACAACTTACTGTTCTATGGTGCTCTTAAGTAGATACAGCCTTGACTGAAGCGAAATTTCCTTACGAATCTGGGATAGGAAACGTAATCCACATGAGAGTTCGTCAACGGAAAAGGAGCAGAATGATGTCCCACGAAGCTGTCCCGTCGCCAAGGGGATGGTTTAGACCCCCAAACAAAGCTCCAAGCCCCCCCTCAAATTGAAATACGAAAAACACTACAACTAGTGGAATTTTTCTCAAATTTGAATGTCAAGCCCCCACTGCACGAACGTAAAGTCCTCCTGCACAAACGTAGAGCCCTCTTATTGACGACTATCTGGCGACGGTTCTGCCACGAAGTAACTTCGTTCGAGTTGTTCTGGTAAATCCTAAGATATATTCGTCAGAAGAGAAGACTAGACGTCACGCGATAATCCTCGTTGGGAGTGTTGCTGGCCCTGTTGCTGACCGAGTCCCCATTCGGCTAGCAAAACTAGTTTGGGGACCAATTTATATAGAGTATCGGGTCGAACATGGGTGTATCTACGGTTGTTCGTCGATCCTCGATATCTACCCTTAACTTTAATTGATTTGTTGCCAAGATAGCCTGCTCTGACTTTTAAAAGTTCTTCCACACCAGTTTAGCAACATTTTTAAAAATTAATTGTTATGACGGTGCTTTAACTACAACGGTTTTGTACTATAGCTTCACGACTGAACTATTGCAAGTTCTTGTTTCATTGGATTCGTTTTTTTGCGTTCTGGCATTCCCTGCACATCGTGTGCCTGGTAAGAAAACTGCAGTACCAATTGACATGGTCTTGGTAAAACCCGACTAAGAGTCGAACACCAGACCTACCAGCACCGAAGTGGACGCACTTACCACCAGGCCACGGACTGGTCTTCCAGTTACATCACAACTTTATTTACCATGGTATCTTGACTGGAACAAATTCCCTTTTGTGTTCTGCAAACAGCGTGAGACGCGCTCGTTCAGCGAAACTGGATACGAGGCTCAGTGCACCCACACAGTGTAACTGATGACAACCACAACCCGGAAGCCTATGTAAAGAGCTTGCGGCCGCTACAGAAGGAAATGCTGAACGACAGTTATGGACTATGACAGAGCTGCAACGTGTGGCACAAAATTTAGGCATGCTAAAACTAAGCGTCAGTTATACGTTTGAGAAATGCATTTTCAGTTGGTGTGATGATTCATGCATGGGAACGGAAATTTCCTTAGTGCTAGGTGATACATGATTCGCAGTGCGATTGGAGATTAAAGGCATCCCAGTACTTGCGAGTTGTGGGATGCCTTTGGTCTGCAAGCGCCAAGTAGATAAATAACGCGTAAAAATCATTGATTGCCAAACACCATGAAAAAATATAAAAGAAGTTCTTTTTTGCAAAACTTTCGTTTTTCCGAAATTTCCTATGCTTTTAAACAAGAAATTCTTCTGAGTTGTCGTTGCATTAGTAAGTGCACTACTGATGACAACTGATGGAATTCAATGTTCGTATTTTTGTTTGTCGTCTGAAAAAAACATTGTTTAAGTAACAAATCCAGTTTAAGTCTCCGGCGCTTTGCTTCTTGCAATTTGACAATATTAAAACCCTACTCAGATAACTCTAGGCAAAGCAGATTATGTCAGTTTTCAAGTAAGTAGAAGAGATTTAAAGCTGGCTTAAGTTTCTTCAACTTACTTAAAAGACTTGAAGCTGATTTTTTCGACAAATTCTTTCAAGCAATTCTATCGATAAATTTTGTAGTTTTTGAGTAAAGGGGAGGTATATGGCCAGGATGGCGATGGTCACCCCGTGTGTGACAAAAATGCTGATGCTACGCGCAGATGTCATTGGACATATTGGCGAAAACAAAACGAAACCAACGATTTTTAGGTGACCCAGGACATTTTGCAAAACCAAACTTGATCGCATGGAAGTTCGTTAGGAAAACAAGCTGCTTCAACACGCCTGCTTCATGATAAGCCTCTTTTGTTGTTTATCAAACCTCCAAACCATTGCCGTTTTCCGAGATGATGTATTTTCTGAAACGGGCAAGTCAGTGGGTTTTGGGTTTTCGTAAAGGCTGTCGTACTTGTCCAAACCGTGTCAAATGCACGAAAGGAAGTATGTTGGACTTTGAACTGTAAAGCCCTTGTCCATTCCACGGATTGAAGAAGGCTGCTTCTGTACCGCTCCGTACCAATGGTTTCGGCAAGTTAGGAAAACCAAAAAAGCCTTGCTACGCAAAGGCGGCGTTGCACTTCTGTTCGCGACACGCGTTCCACCCAGTGTTGCCAACTGGTATATATACCAAATTTGAAAGATTAGGCATATTTTCAAAGTGCTTGGTATATAAATTTTTCATTTGATATATATGAAAATTTTGGTATATTTTTGTTGGAAGGATTAGTTAAGACTGTAGACATAGAATAAAGGGCTCGGAGAGTTTCGGAAGAACACACAAGAGGAGTTTCCCCACTCGACCAGGTACACTCTTTATTGCCTGCGCTGTAGTGCGCGTTTTATAGCAAGATGACTTCCTGCTGGCGCTGTGTGTCGCTCCATCACACTGTTTTCTGTGAGTTTAAGTTACCATGACAATGTTTCGCTTTGCTGTTGGCTGTTTTCAACCAGTTTTGCAAACTCCAACAAGGTTTGATTTAGCGTTAGCACACTGGTATTCATACGCCATTTTCATGGACAAACTTATTTTTCAGTCGGTCTTGTTCAATTTCCCAGTAGCTAGGCAGGCGCTTATCTTCAATAAGGGTGAGGACACCGTTGCGCAAATAGTGGCGATAAAAGGTTTCTGGTCTAATTTCCTTGAGTTATTGCAGCGCGGCTAGTGCAGCGCAAGACTGATGCAAGAAGTGCAAGTGTTTTAGTAAAACATGCCATGAAATCCGCATTAAATGATGGCAAACTCAACTACATACGCTTAGCCCAAGTTTTTTTGGGGGGTGGGGAGTTGTGTTTGTTTTTGAAATAATTACGTTTTTTCGACGTTAAAGTTATTCTCTGTGGTCAGATGGCTTTGATAATCAAAATCATTTTGTTTCGAATAGTTTGTGATTGATCTTTTCTCTTTTATTGGCAAGGATTTTTGCAAACAAATTTCGCCATTTTCGTCAGACAATCGTGATGCGTAATAAAAATCGAAAAAATTTCCGAAAATAAACAAATTTGCAAGTGCAAACGTCATGCACTTCTATTCCATGCACATCTGCAATTTTCGAACACAATACGGCATGGGTCTTGTACAGACTGCCAACAAAGGTTACTGGCGGCATTTCGCTTTTTTTTCGTGCGTTTTTGTATCACTTCCATGCCTGCCCCACGCGTTTTTTCGGCGTGGACCTATGTTTCTTGTGTTAATATTTTTTCGACATTTAACAAATTAATTTTTTCAAGTCAGTTAAGTTTGACAAAATTTTCTGAATCGTTCTAAAGGCCGCTTCTGCTCCGGAAATGTCTCAGTAGGCCTGGGTAATGATGAGAATGCGATTTAGGCAAAAAGGTTATGGTCATTAACCGTGTTTGTTAAAAAAGTTACCTGACCAAGGTTGAATGAGCGGATGAATCTCCAATTATTGTTTAAGATTACAGGAATTTGAAAATGACTTCTGATAAGGCTGGCAGATAAACTTTGAAGCGTCCTCACAGTGCACGTTTCTTTTGCACTTTTTCAAATTATCATTTCTCAAAAACACAAGACCGCACTTGGGGACATTCTGCTTTGATTGATGCAAGTTTCTTTGAAGATCACTTTCACTGTCATAAAACTCACCACAAAGGTGACAAGTAAGTTTTTCATTCATCTTTATACCGCGAGGATTACTACACAACGTTACTGGTGAACAGGTAAGCTGAGCTAAATGACAACTGATCAGATCGATGACGCAACATTTCCTGCTTTATGAAACGTTGCGTAGACCGATGACGTTGCAGTGTCGGTGGCCTCATACACTGCAATAGCAGCAACGCGATGAACAATCGCCAATATGGCGCGCTAAAAGTTTACAACTTGCGCGATTTCCAACACCCACCAGAAAAACGTAACGCAAAAAATCTATCAAAGACTTGTGATGGGGTCTAATTAATTAAGAAGTCTAGACAAAGTGATGCAAAAACTCTGATCAATAATAGCACCTACAAGGAAAAATTAATTGGCTAAGGAAAATTTTTATCGAATTAGTAGTAACTTGACGGGAACATTCAGATTCCATCCCGTCTGTGCACGCGCGCCCTTGACAAAAGCTATCAAACTCATCAAATTACAGATTAGGTGTATTTTAATATTGTAAAATCTGGATGAAGTGATGCAGAAGCTCTAACCAACACATTAAATGCAATGACAAAGTAAGCTCAAGTAGACACAGGTCAGATTTATTCGGATTAACTGTAACCTCACACAGAAAGCCTGATTGGAACTTGCCCAGGCACGTCTTTGACAAAACGCAGTTTATTTCGTCTTGAGAAATATCGGTTGCATAAACTTGAAAACAATATTTCATAAATGAAAATATTTTGCATGAACTTGCAAAATCTCAAACATCTTTTTCCCAAAAAGCTCAAAAAATCCCAAAAACCTTTATGGGTCAGCATCAGGGTACCATATGGGGACTACCCTCCTCGCACAAATGGTTGTTGAAAACATTTTCTATTGCCGCTATTCTGTTTAGACGACCCTGTGAAACACTTTAGTAGAATCGGAGGCTAACGTAGGTTGTATTGCAATGGAGGTACATTTGGTTGTAGACGTTGGAAGGTTTACTGTCGATTGGGGAGCCTCAAAATGTTGGGTAGCGCAGAGCCCTTTTCAGGCTTAATCCGATCTGGGAAATTATCAGCGATTCGATCATGGTCGGGATTGAGGCCTGCAAACATTCGGCACAGACAGATTCACTTGCACACATTGAACGTTCAATTTAGGTTATATAATTCTTCCCTTCTCGAAACGCGAAAGTTTTCCCATAATATAGAAGTTCGGAGAAAAACACATTGTACAAGTAGATGCTCTCGTTAAGCTTGAAGATGACTGCATCATGACACAACTGACGCATACGTGTTCAACACCAATCCTGCTAGCAACAGTGCAGGTTGAGAACTTGCAACCCTTTGTAATTCAACATGTTAGAACACGATTAAAGGGCTAAACTGCGAAACCTGAAATTACTGATGTATTTATATTTTCATCTACGTGAAATTAGTTAGTGATCTTCCGATGTTATTGTATTTCCCCTTGCTGCATTCGTGTTATTTCGTGATTTCAGTCACAAAAATTCATGAATAAACCATACCATCCCAGACGTATTTTCTAATTATGCAGAATCATTTTAAGCCTTGAGCAAAACGGGTGTATTTTAAAGACATAGCATTTTCGAACAGCGACAAATCAGAAAAGTCAGTGGACATAACTTGCCTAAGGCTGTTAAACTTGCATAACGAAATTGAGAGAATGTGTATTTTGTTTTTTTAGAATGCTGTAAACCATTTTGATAAGATTTCAAACATTGATTTTCGAAGCTTTTGCGCACCCTCTTACGTAAAAAGATTGAATGAATTGATGTGAATTTCTTCAAGGTCACGTGGGTTTTCTTTGTAAATCCCCAACTGCAACGTTTTCCGAAAAGTGCTAGAGCACGAAAGACGCATGTTTTGCGTGGAATACCCAACGTCAGAATGAAAGCAAACAATTTTACAAACATGCCAATTACTCAATCATTGGGATTCTGAGGATGTACATAAACTTGTGATGTAAATTTTAGGTAAAGTAGAGCAAACACTAAACGCGGTATTTTTACAGTCTGTTTTTTTCAGTAACTCTTTTCACGCTGATACTTTGCGCGTAGAAAACGAAACAAGAAAGGATAGAACAGGCAACCATCCTGTCATCCAGTTTCAAGTTTGGAATGTAGACGGCAATCCAAACAATAGAGCTGAATGTCGCATCACATTGCAAAATGAAAAACGCCAGAGAAACTCAGCGTGCAAAAAAGCACACGCAATATCAAAAATTATATACATTTCAAAAAGTTATAATGCCATCATTCCGATACGGATATAATGATACAGTAGAACGGAAATCTCCTAACACAACATGCAAATTAAGCACACAACGCAAGAATCACACAGTACGGTATGCACTCACACAGGCTCAGAACAATCAACAAGATGAACATGGGTATGCGGCGCTGTTCGTAAAAATATTATATATGACAGATTTAGCAGAAAAACTGCTATCTCTGCGCATATTTAGCTATCTCTGCATAGAGATAGCTATCTCTGCGCAGATATAGCTAAATGCGCGCAGAGATGGGTAAGATAGCTAAATATGCGCAGAGATAGCAGTTTTTCTGCTAAATCTGTCAGATATAATATTTTTACGAACGGCGCCCAATAATGGG